>TARA_R110001592_G_scaffold5807_4_pt1 | contig 17384 bp, 29 predicted proteins | sample TARA_R110001592 | Tara Oceans TARA_R110001592 (sample SAMEA4398387) | marine metagenome | biome: Polar Biome; feature: [SRF] surface water layer (ENVO:00010504); material: water (ENVO:00002006), including particulate matter (ENVO:01000060) such as... | depth 5 m | reverse complement strand
AACGCATACTCAATTCTTTTTTCAACGCTATGGTTTCGCCATTCTAAATTTCGAACATCTTTTTTCCTAACAACCCCGGATGTCATCTGAGCTAATTCTAATAAATTACTTGATGCGTCCGAATGTCTGTTAAAGATAGCATCCTCTATGATTTCCCTATACTCCGGTTTAATAGAATCATATACTACCAATTGCTCTGAATTGACGATCCCCATATCTAAACCAGCGGTAACTGCATGATACAAAAATACCGAATGCATCATCTCTCTTAAACTATTGTTTCCTCTAAACGAAAACGAAAGATTACTAATCCCTCCAGATATTAATGCTGTTGGCAAATTTGCTTTGATCCATTTTACCGTCTCGATAAAATCTACTGCGTAATTATCATGCTCCTCTATTCCAGTTGCTATAGCAAATACATTTGGATCTAAAATAATATCGTAAGGATTAAAACCCGAGTCTATCAACAAATGATATGCTCTTTTACATATACTTATTTTTCTTTCATATGTATCTGCCTGACCGGTTTCGTCAAATGCCATCACCACAACTGCGTGGCCGCAACTCTTAATCTCTATAGCTTGCTTTAAAAAAGATTCCTGACCTTCTTTTAAAGAAATAGAGTTAATAATTCCTTTCCCCTGAAGCCATCTCATTGCCTCAGACAGTATCTCCCACTTCGAAGAATCCAACATGATTGGAACCTTTGCGATGTCTGGTTCTGAAGCTATCAATTTAAGGAAATGAATCATTTCATCTTTAGATTCAAGCAACCCATCATCCATATTAATATCGATGATTTGTGCGCCGTTCTCAATTTGATCTCTTGCAACCTGCAAAGCCTCTTCGTACTTCTTCGTCTTTATTAATCTCTTAAATTTTAAAGATCCAGTGACGTTTGTTCTTTCACCTATGTTAATAAAGTTCTTGCCTTTCGAATTAAAAATCTCTAAGCCGCTCAATCGCAAACTTTCTGCAGTCGGATTCTTACTCAGATTTGCCGGTAGCTTTTTAAGTGCCTTAGCTATTCTTTTTATATGTGCCGGGGTTGTCCCGCAACATCCTCCTATAATGTTTGCGTATCCTTTCTCGACCCAACTCTGCACAATCATTGCCATCTCTGATGGAGCCTGATCATACTCGCCTAACTCATTTGGCAATCCAGCGTTTGGATGAGCAGATATAGAGCAATCACATATCTCCGACAACTGCTTAATATACGGTTGCATCTGCTCGGCGCCCAGCGCGCAATTTAATCCAACCGATATAGGATCAGCATGCTTAACTGAATTCCAAAAAGCCTCGAGCGTCTGTCCCGACAGAGTCCTCCCTGACGCATCAACGATTGTCCCTGATATCATAACGGGAATATCATCCCCGTATGGGAGAGACCTAACAGCTTCAATTGCTGCTTTTGCGTTCAACGTATCGAATATAGTCTCTATAAGGATTATATCCGCACCGCCTTTTAGCAAATTCTCAGTGGCCGAGCGATATGCCTCGAATAAATCGTTATAAGATATGTCTCTGTAAGAAGGATCTTCTACCTTTGGCGACATAGAAAGTGTCTTAGAAGTAGGACCTAAAACCCCTGCAACTAAAACATCCTCATACTTTGATGCTACATGCTTCGCTATTCTGGCGGAGTTATAATTAATATCGTCGATAACATCATCAGATAGACTGTAATCTCGAGCCGATATATAATTGGCGTTAAATGTATTCGTTTCGATTATATTCGCGCCGGCATTTATATACTCATCATGAATAGCCGCAATAACATTTTCGTTAGTTAAAGAAAGAATATCGTTAAAGCCGTCACAAAAAGTACCTTTATATAAAAAGTGACAATCATCTAACAACTTATTCTGTATCTCCGTACCCATTGCTCCATCTAGAATATAGACTTTACCGCGGTGCAGCTCTACCATTCTTCACTCTGACCAACCCAATCTTTGAAACTATCAGATCCACCTCGAGTGCCCCAGTCTGAATCGACTGTTAATTTTGAAGAGATTCCACCACGGGGATTGCATACGATAACCAGTCTCAACCTTTCTGGCTCATAAGCTGCCATCATATCATCATAAATTACGTTAATAATTCTCTCATACGAATATATCTGCGTACGAAATGCAAAGAAATATTCCTTTAATGATTTAAGCTCGATTACCTTTTTCTTAGGATAAAATGTTATATACAGGTGAGCAAAGTCTGGTTGTGATCGTGTCCCTTCAAAAGTTAACTCCGGGATCTTCATTTTAATCTCGTAAGCTTCTCCCGAAGGGTTTGGAATCGATTTAAGTATCTCTCGATTCTTAGCCCAGTTTCTTTTTCTTCGTTTCGTTTTTTCTATTTCTACTATTTCGTCGGCCATTTTTAACCCCATGTCTGGTCTGTGCCCATGTGTCCCCACTCGGCGGTTTTTTCAAATTTCGGATTTTTTAAATCCAAGTACTCAATAATTCCTCGAGGACTTAGATCATATCCGGTAATTTCTGATTCTTTACCATCAACTATAACAGATGCTTGTACAGGCTGATTATATCCAATTGCATATGCCAAATACACATACACTTCGTGAGGTGCAGTTTTAGGTAGTTTCTGCAAAGTAGAAACAGCTATGCACCGCGCCATATACGCCGCAGATCGATCAACCTTGCTCGAATCCTTTCCGGAGAAAGCACCGCCACCAATCGGGATTCTAGGACCGTAGTTATCAACGACTAGTTTCCTTCCTGTTACGCCAGCGTCCGCATCGAATCCACCGACTGACCATTCTCCAGCTGGGTTACAGTGAAGAGTAATATTGTCTGCAGAAAAGGAATTAACTCTTAGCCATCCGTTAATAATTCTTTTAAGTTCTATAGTCGGGGCGTTTTGAAAACTAGCGACGATTGTTTTAATATTGTCGTTCTCTAAAGTGACTTGAGTCTTTCCGTCATATGGATATACTTTAAAAATCTCCTTACAGAGACTTCTGGCTAGATATAGTTCTTGCGGAATCATTTCTGGGTTTTCGTTGCATGCGTAACCAACCATAATCCCTTGGTCTCCTGCGCCACCTGTATCTACTCCCTGAGCAATGTAGTTACTTTGCTGAACCAGGTTGACAGTGACATCGATCTGGCGGCCATAAGTTCTTAGAACTATAGCTGGGATGTCCAGGATAGCGTCAGTGGTGAGCTCCCCTGTAATATATATCTTACCATGACCACCCATCGTCTCGACCGCTACTCGCGATTCTGGATCTTGTCTCAAGCATTCATCTAAAATTGCATCTGAGATTCTATCGCAAATCTTGTCCGGATGATTTGGTGTTATACATTCTGCCGTTCTTATATTCTTCATAGTTAATTGCCCCAATCGCAGTCGCAAGGAGTACATTCACAGACTTCGCAGAATCCGTCAAAGACATCCTTACCTTTTTTTGTTTGATTTATTGTTAAAGTTTCTTTGTTTACAGTTAAGTAATTCTTATTAAGTAGAGTTTCGATTTCATGGTTCGGCTGTGACGACAAGAACGATTCTAACGCGGATGACGACTCCATGCGCATGCCGTTTTCAAATTTATTAAAAGCATAAAATAATAGATTTAATGTCATTTTTCTCCTATATGATAGTAAGCTATAGCTTTATATATATTTTGTTTTTCCTGTCCCTAAACACAAGGAGCAGTTATGAAATATCTTACCAATAGAAGAGCACGTTGTACAAACTATTTTCGAATTAACTTTATTTTTTCCATATGGCACTTTTTCATATGAATACCCCTTTCCGGAGCACACAGAACACTCTATAGTAATGGTTCCTGTTGTACAACACACATTGCATGCGCGCTCACGGATTTCTATTTCTACGTTTTCCAGATCAAGGGAACCTTGAGACAAAGATCCGGCAAGTCGAAACGCGTCGAATTGATTTCGACGCCTAGGGCAGGATAGTACGCCGTAAGCTATGCTCACCTCCTTGAAACGTACCTCTGCATCCCAACTAGCGTTAATATCGGGATGATATTTTTTTGCTAGCTTCCGATAGGCTTTCTTTATTTCTGCAAAAGTAGCCTTGGATTCAACTTGTAAGCTTTTATAATAATCCTTCATTTTGTCTCAAGGTTCATATTGATTATATACAGATATGTTCTAAAGTTTAATGTAACCTTTATTTTTTGTCCCACCAAACATTGGCAAGATCCCAGTCGATCATTTCATGTAACCATACAGGGAAAGAGCCCGCACAGTCAAAATCGAACCACTCACCTTTACATGCTCTCTTATAATCTTTGAGAGTACGATGGAGTGATTTTTCTAGCAACCCTTTCCCGGGTACTTCAACTAAAAGTTTAAGCTTGTAAGGAGATCCAGTCTGGAGTTGCTTTAATCTTTTTTTAGGATTTTTACTTCTTCCTATTTTCATTGCTCCGGATATATCGGATTGTATTATATATAAATGATCCATGCTAACGTTCCTTTAGGAACATTATACGTTATTTTTATACTTTTGTGCAGTATGCGCATGGAACTAGTTTATAAATTTTTCCGGAAACTAAAACATCGTACATCGCCTCGCAGGTAGAATACTGCGGGGTAAGTTTAATTACATGTTCGTAAGGCCCGCGAAGGACTAACCCAATATCCGACGGAATGTTTTTTATCTCCATGTATTCTGGTGCTATTTTAACAATAAACGATTTTCTCATTGGTCCTCGATATCCCAGTCTTCATATATATACAACTGCAGTTCTAGGAACATTTCTATTTTGCCGTCGTCCCGAAGAATAAGTATATCAGGAAAATTGCTTATATCAAGAACCAATCCAAATCCTGATTCACCGTACGTGCCATCATAATCAGTACGATGGTACGTTACTCGAGTATTAACCTCTAATTGAGATATCTCAGTATCTTTCATTCTGCTGTTGCTGAACTGGCGTCGTCACCAGCATATGCACACATATTAAGATTAATGCAAGTCTGGATCTGATCAAACTCGGCCAGCCTTTTCTGAGACGTTAAAATATGCTTTTTTAGCTGATCTCTTTTCTCGTCGATCGACTTTAAAGCATTCGACATTTTTTTAAAAAAGTAGCTTTTTTCATTATCAATTACTGGAAGGCATCGCTGGTCTGACAGAGAAGTAGAAGCGACCTTATATCCTATTGGCTTAAGAAATGGTGTGTATAGCATATTTGCAGCTACTTTCGCCTCGCTGTGTTCGGAGCCAAAAACATAGCCGACAACGTGTGATTCCCAGTAATCGCCTTCTGGCGAGGCTTCCACTACAAACATATGATCGATTTTAAAGTTGTACCTGCTATCGTTTGGAGTAGCTAGGAAATGCGATACGTTTTCGATTAATCTATTTTTACGGTACGTAAAAGCTTGTAACTTACCCCTTCTTAGCTGCCATGCTCCGCGTTCCGGGCTAACCATCACTGACTCTTCGTAGAAATCCTTTTCTAATATAAGATCGTCTAGGTCGTAACGTTCAGGATAACGAATGTCATTACGTACAAGTCCCACCGCAGCGATTGCCTTATATAAGGTACACCATTCTGAATAAGTCTTTACCGTCTTAAGACGGCGTCTGTCAAACCAATGAATCTTTTTAAGAGGGGCGAGCAGATCCCAAATTTGCTCCTTTGTCATATGTTGTTTCTCATCTATACTATTGTTGTTTTTTTCTACGTTTTCCACTCTGTACTCCTTCTTAGTTTTCATGTTGATTTGATTGGGGTCGTCTTAAGACGTCGTTTACGTATATGCTTTGTTTGTTTTATCTCGCCATCTACCAACACACTATATTCTAATCCGCGCGGAGTTGGGATCGGACCGTCAAGAACGATGCAGGGATCCCTGCTGAATATATATGCGATGTCTCCTTGCTTAAACTTTGGGAATTCCATTTCCCGAAGTTTTCCAGAGACTGTGGAGAGCGCTTTTTTTACATCATACGGCTCAATTATGTGTATGTCACCATTTAGCCACTCTCGGACTTTACGCAATGCTTTTGAACCGCCCGGATGAGTATCCCAGTACGATGACTGATAGCATATGGCTACAGACACAGCTACCTTAAGGCTAGCCACCGTTTTCGCGTCTGGAGACCAGAACGTTCCGTTTTTCCAAACATTTGCTTGCGCAATTAGCTTGTTACACCATGCTTCCTGTTTTGGGGAAAGTTCCCAACCTCTAATCAAACGACCCTTAAAATCGCGGAGTACTTCGATGTTCTTGCTATCCGCCTTGAATTTTTCAGAAATAGCTATAGCTTCTTCGATTTTTTTAATATACCCTAAATCTCCTTTCGGTTCTGGTATTCCTTCCTCGATGATTGAATCTAGCCAAGCGCGTTGCTTCGTTGTTGGATACCTACTTCTCTTCATCTTTTCTATCATATCTCGCATAAACCGCGCAGAAGGTATCTCCCCTAGTCCAGCTGCGGTATACTTACTAAGTGTTTCTTCAGCCTGATTCAGACGTACGGCAGCTGATTTTCTAGACATATACATGACTCCAATAGGGGTTGCGAACAAATAGGGCTGTTTGTTTTCTTCTTACATATATAATTTAATCACTTTTTAGGCTTGCTACACACTTTTTTATTAATTATACGAACTTTTTTTATCAATTTTTTATCGATTTTTTCTAAACCTTTGTCAGTGATTACCCACCTGGTTCTATTGATTTTTTCCCAATATTTTCCAGCATATCCCCGGTTTGTCGTACTATCTTTTGATGTCTGAAAGTATGAAACATAAGATTTCTTTTCTGAGAAGCCTTCATCTAGAATCGAGTTTTTAAAAAAATACAGAGCGCGTCTAACCTCTGATGCTGAGCAGCCTGGATGTTCGAATATGTATGTTGCTATAAAATTAAGATTATTAAGTTTTTTCGCCATACTACTCTTTACCAACAACAATCGATTCTAGATACATCTCGTGGCGTCGTGCGCAAGCCATAGCTAAGTCGACGAACAGTTGCTTACTGATGTCTGGAGTAGCCCTTACCGTACATGTCGATCCAGGCATATATACAGCTAAGCCTTTTTCATATCGATCCATAGACCGCGACGTGGACAGTTCTTCAGCCATAGCTTTATTGGCTTTCTCAATCTTCTGTTGGAATGTCCATTGACCGTAACCGAAGACTAAAAGGTACATCCCGACCGCGATGATATACCAATTACTTTTAAACTTACCGTATAGTGACTTAACGTACTTCATTTTTTTCTCCATAGATTGATCTATATTTGAGTGCTGCTCTTTCTTTTCCCTTGGCCTCGATTACACAATCGATATCTAAACCGTGAGTATCGATATAATTTTCCACCATGATACTGTGAGCGCGGAAGATGGCTTTAGGGTTATCCTTTTGAGCAGTTTCGGAATAATGTGTTGTTGGTTTGACATCGCCCCATGTTGCTGCAGCCATATGCAATGCGGTTTTTTCGTCATCGTTTCCGGGATGGATAGAATGGTGGTGATAATCGAAGACTACCGGAGTGCCAGTATGAGGATATACTTGTTCTACTAGATCCCTAACAGTATAAAGATTTGGGCGGTCATCGTTCTCGAGAGTAAGACGAGATGTTACTGCAGGAGACAAACGATGATAATTGTCAATAAACCTTGCCATGGCTGACGGCTTGTCTCCATATGCTCCGCCAACATGAATATTGATTTTTGCATATCTTGACCGAGGCATGCCAAGTAAATCCATGATTTTTCCATGGATTTCTAGCTCGTGCAAAGACTTTTTGAGAGTAGCTGGATTCTTTCCTGCTAGTACTGTATAAGCACCTGGATGAAAGGAAAGTCTTTGCCCGGTATCGCGGGCTAGGGCGCCAGTAGAGTGTAGCTTGCGCTTACACACTTCGAAGTTTGGAAGATCTTCTAGGTCGTACTCTGAACTCCATGGAGACATGTCGGAGGACATGCGGTACAATGTAAATTTATTTTCTGAATTCCACTGCAGTATTTTGCGCAGATTGTCGATGTTCTGTTCGAACAACATGCCGATGTGGCTTAAGCCCTTTTCTTTGAACGTTGCTTTTCGGCATGTTCTTGCTGGTGAGATTTTTTCTGTTTCTGATAAAAACATGTTTATGCATGCGTACCCTAAATTTAGTGACATATACTTCCCGTGGTTTATATTTATTATTATACGTAAACTAGTTGATGTTTACATATAGTAATTTAATCAATTCAGAATAAAGCTACACCAATATTTCAAACATAAAGAGTTTTAATATGCCATACAACAAAAGAAAACAAAAGTGCAAACAATCTGATGGTGATGCTGGAAGTTATGTTCTTTCATACACGGATAAAAAGGGTAAGAAACACCGTGCCTGTCATACTAGCAAAAAAAAGATGCAAGGACAAATTGCTGCAATAGAAATGGAAGCTGATGATGCATCCTCAAACGAAGAATGGTCTGAAACTTTAAATGAAGATTCTCTTCGAAGATATATCAGGAATATTCTGTTAACTAGTTTCGTTCCATTTAACTAACTTGAATTTAATCTGCGATGTATACTCATCGGGCGTTTTGTCTTCTAATCCGTTATATGTACATTCATTAGGAAAGAGATAGAACGAAAAAATCTTTTTGTCTAAATTCATTGCAATCTGAGATACTGTTCTCATGCTGTCTGTTCTCCTCACCATGTTATGAGGATTCTCTTTTTCGAAGGACTGCTTCGCTAACGCGGGTGCTAAATCGTCCGAATTAGTTACTCCGTTTAATTCTATTTCGGCAGTTAACTTTCTTAACTTTGAAGACATGTATGCTTCCGGATCACTTTCAGGCGTATATCCGGCAGTAGAGTGGCCATGGCCATGGTTTGTGCGCACGTCGAAACCGGTAGAGGGATCTAATTTTTTAACGATTGGATTATGCTTTGACGTCATTTCAACGCTATACATAGCCTCAGCATTTCCAATTATGGTATGACCTTTCAATCCAGATTCAAAACTTATTAATTCTTTTATAGCACTAGCTAACGTTGTTTGTTTTAGTGCGTTGTAGATTCTTGGACCGTCGTTTGAAGGAGAATCTTTTTTATTCATTCTTTTCCAGTAAGCGTCTGCTGCTTTTTCATCCTCGGAAACTAACAGAGCCGAATTAACAATCCCAATTCCGTGAGAATTCATCCCTTCAGCATATCCGGTATCTAAGTCTATCATGTACAAAAGTTCTGTACCGTTGTCAATCAGCTCTCTTACGACTTTAACTTTTGCTTTATAGTTTCTGTCCCGAGTTTTTACTAATGCATAATCCTCTTTGCCGTGGATTTGTCCGCCGGCAATGATACATTCGTCAATTTTTACTCGAGCGTTTTTAAACTCTTCTTTTAAAATATGCTTTATTACATTTCGAATATTAGAATTATTCCACATTCTAGAATTTAAAATCTGGGGTATTGGCATGATTACCTCTGGGAATTACGGGTTTTCAGACAACAAATTCCAGCATATATATTCAATTACATTACCAGATGGGTCTTCGCAATATAAGTATGCACTACCATCTCGATGATACTTTATTTCTCCTTCCGGAAAGTTGTTTAAATCAGACACTTCAAACGCAATATGCGGTGGATGTTCCTGTGGTATCGTTAGGGCTAGATTTGTTAAACCTATTTTAAGCATTGCCCAGGTTTCATCTTGATATGTTATCTCTGCGTTGAGTGTGTCGACATACCATTTTATCGATGGTACCAAGTCTTCTACTTGTATTGCAATGTGATCTAATTTCATGTTTTTCATAATAAAAAATTGATATTAATTTGGTTGTACAATTCTAAATGGGCTTCTGCCCTGGTCTTTAATTCAGCTCGAGCCATGGCTAGATTCGAATCGGTGTTTTCGAATTCAAATATATATAGATCATACAGGTAATAGGCTAACAAACTGCCGGCCAAATCGTCTGTTCCCATTTCTTCTAAATCTAAAAAAATCTTAAATTCGTCTGTAACTAATTCACCTTCTTTTATATCTGATGGGCGGATATCAATAGGGTGTTTATTGTTTTTTAAAAACGGCAATATACTAATTACTTTTTGACAGTCCGGCTTATTGTTTAAACCTTTATTTGTTTTCTTGTCAGCCATGTTTGTTTCCGCTTAAGTTATGTTCTATCCAATATATCCAATGTGTCTAAATAAGCTACGACTCGAGGCTTAGTCCATCCTTCTTTTTTTTGAAGTTTTTCTAAAACGTCTTCTAAGAACTCTATTTCCCACTGACCTGTTGCAACTAATCGTTGTATTATTTTACTCAGTTGCGCGTGCAACTGTCTATGGGATAACGAATCATATCTTCTTGTTAAATATTTAACTATCCTCTGGTGTTCTACTATCATAGGGCACTCCTAAAAATTCGTATAAGTGGTGTTCTAGCTGAGCTTTTAACATTTGCAACATAACTTTTTCTGATGATGGGAGATCTTCTTTTTCTAGTTCATCTTCAGCCTCTTTGATGTCCTTTAGTATCGACTGCAATGTTGCAGATTTCTGTAATGATTCCCTATTTTTTATGGCATTGATCTGTGCAATGTCTAGTGGTCCTAGGTGCTTTCTTCCAGTATACAAATTCATATTCATGTGATGTCTCCTTATCCTCGTTCACGACGAAGTTTTCTTTGCTTAATCATTTCTTTTCGACGTATACGCCTAAGCCGTGACAGAGTAGAAAACGATCGCTTCCTTTCTTGCCGCTTCGTATACAAGATCCCCTCTAGATGATCAATTTCATGCTGCAATCCGCCAGCATAAGGCCAGTCAGCAACTAAGTTCTTTGTTTCTCCATCTAGATTTAAATATGTAACGGTAGCTTTTTGACTCCGAGTTACTTTACCCTGAGTTCCAGGTAACGACAAACATGATTCAGTCCATTCGATCTTTTCTCCGGAAACTTCAATTTGTGGATTAATCATAACCGTATATTCTTTATTGTACTCAGACGGATCTAGATTTTCAGCATTAAACCCGCTTGGCTTAATTACTATCATCCTCTTAAGAACGCCTATCTGTGGAGCCGCTAACCCTATTCCGAACATTACATTACATGTGTCGATTAGATCAACAGATAGTTGTTTAATGTTTTCGTCAACTTTAAAGACTGGATTAGATTGTTTTGAAAGCTTAAGACTAGGCCATTCCACTATTTTTTTAAGCACTTTTACTCCCAAGCTTCTTTTTTGGCGCATTGCGAGTACGCTTAGGCTTCGCAGCCGGGGATTCTTTTACCTCTTTACTTACGCTTACCGGTGCTGGCTTACGTGCTGTTCTTGGCTTAGGCTTTACTTTTGGTACTGGTGGGAATGCTATAGCATATGCTGACTGAAACATTCCTTTAGGTGGTGGGCTAATACCCATTTTAAGTAAGTGATCGATTAAACTTTCGTAAGATTCTACGTCCCGAGATTTAATAAAATCTGGCAACAGTATGTTTCTTCTTTTGCTGTAATATTCCCAATTTATCATTGTTCTGGTAACTCCGTTAGTTTTATGAACTCGTTTTTTCTGAGTTCGAATATGTTAATAATTATGTCAGAAATTTGTTTATCAAACTCATGCTGCAAATGAGACTCAAATTCAACTCTTATTTCATGCCAAGACCCATGGTTATTTAAATCGTAATTGTTTAAATAATCTGCTGTGGATTGCATGACTAGTTCGAGTTCTTCCTCGTCCCACTCGCATGCCTCTAATAACTCCGTCTGCAAAGACAGAGATTTTAAATTTGAAATTATTAAATCGAAATACATCCGCCATCTCTAATAATATTAGCAATTGCTTCTTGGAACCCAGGATCAGCTGCTAGTTCCTTAACGGTTCGGTTAGAATGTTGAGCCATCGGCTGTGCTAGTTTATTCATCGCACGAAGGAAATAGTTCCTAGCTGTGGCATGATTCATGACATGACCAGATTCAGTCATCGCTTCGGCGATTTCCCGATATCCCTTTCCTTCTCCAGTAACTGTTGCGTATCCGTTTTCTGACTTGTGTCCCTTAGGCATAGACATATAATAATCTCCGTATTTAATTTTATATAACTGTTTTAAATGATTTTGTTAATTTTGTAACTGTTTTAGTTTTTTTGTAACTGCTTTAGTTCTGACTCGGTAATAGGAAACTTTTCGTTATTGCTAAAATTTTCCTCGATACCAAACCTCAGACGCAGTACTTTCTCTTCTTGCTTTGTCAGTGCCTTGAATCCCTGCTTAATTAGACTAACTAGCATCTTTTGGTCCGTGATCAATTCAAGATCCACACCGCTAGACTCATCTGCAATAACGTCTGCATAGGTACGTGCTCCGGCTTCTCCGCCGATCGGTGCATCGATGTTAATCGGCCATTGCATCCCTCTTCGAAGATTAGAGACCAAATCTTCCTTAAGACCTAGGATTGTAGCTACCTCTTTGTCTTCAGGATATACAGAAAACTCTTCAAAGTATTCATTACGCAACTTTGAAATCTGGTAGATTGTATGACGAGAACCGGACGGGAACTTGATATGAGACCCTTGAGACGCGATAAATCGGCGAATAGACTGTCGAATCCACCATACGGCATATGTCGAGAAACGGAAGCCCTTCCTCCAATCAAATCGATCAACAGCTTTAATAAGGCCGACATTTGCTTCTTGCGAAATATCCTCCATGCTAAGGCCAGACTTTCTATATTGATTAGCAATAGACAGTGCTAGTCGCATATTGTGAGTAATCATTTTATCTCGAGCGGTATTATCTCCCTTTTCAATTAGTTTGGACAACGAAACTTCTTCTGCCGGAGACAGAAGGCGGTGCTTTACGGTTTTCATTTTTACCCCTTAGGTATTGTGCCATAAGACTTAATCATCTTACATATATAATGTATCCCATCCTGGGACACGCTACACACGTTTTAAAAAATAAAATATAAAAAACAGATCATTCGATATTATCGTCCTCCTTAACGGGATCTGCTATGTTATGCATTGCACATGCTACACTTAACAGATTGTCGGCTGCGGACACAGCATGTCTTAAAGCTGAAGTTATAACCAACGTTGGATCGATAACTCCCATTAGTTTAAGATTTCCATACTTTAGGGTTCTCGCGTTAAAGCCATATTCGAATTCTTTCTGTCTAGACAGCTTCTCAAAAACTAATTCCGGGATTGAACCTGCGTTCGAAACAATTTGGTATATCGGTACTTTGCATGCCGACTTTAAAATGTTGTACCCGGTAGCCAAGTCTTCGTCTTTAGGGATTACTAACTCCTGAGAGCATTTATATAAAGCGATTCCGCCCCCTGGCAATATGCCACTGTTAACAGCAGCTCGTGTAGCATGTAATGCGTCCTCGACCCTATCCTTTCTTTCTCTTAGTTCAGCCTCTGTAGATCCGCCTACTCTAATAATTGCAATTCCACCAGCTAGTCTAGACAATCTTCTCTTTAGCACCATAGCCTCAGAGCTGTTTAAACCCGGGGTGCTCAGCGCCAGTCGAAGCTCCGACTGTCTCTTGTCGATGTTGGGCCGGCCACCTTTTGGTTCCATAAGTATTGTTTCTGTTTTATGGATTATTGCCTTTTTTACTTTTCCTAAATCTTCAATTTCAATCTGACTTAAGTCATCCGATTCTACAAAAACTTTTGTTCCGGTTAAAATGGCTAAATCCTCCATGGAACCTAGGCGATTTTGACCAAACTCTGGAGATCTTATTACGCAACATTTAAGGTGCCCCTTAGAAGAATTAACGACTAGTCCGTTTAAAGCTTCCCCCTCTACGTCATCAGCAACTATCAAGATTGGAGTTGAAGAGTTGTGACATTGTTCTAGTAACGGTAAAATTTCGCGCAGTGAATTGATTTTTCTATTTGCGATTAATACATGACAATTTTCGAGAACACATACATTTTTGTTTTTATCGTTGATAAAATAAGGTGATATATATCCGCGGTCTATTCTAGCACCATCTATTCTCTCGAGAGACGTCTTGAAGCCTTTGGCTTCTTCAACTGCTATAATCCCGTCTCTACCAACGGATTCCATAGCTAAAGAAAGATATTTTCCAATATCCTTTTCTCCGTTTGCTGAAATGGTTCCAATCTGTATTATCTGCTCGGACGTTGATACTTCTTCGCTTAGTTTTGTCAGACTCTTAATAATATCGTCTGCTGCGTTTTTAATGCCTGTACGGATCTTTACAGAGTTATTCCCGGAAGATATTGCTTTTAGACCCGAAGAAAATAAGGCTCGAGCTAGAACTGTTGATGTAGTAGTACCATCCCCAGCAATATCAGCAGCTCCCTGTGCAGCCTCTTTTACTAACTTTACGCCTAGGTTTTCCATTCTATCTGGTAAGTTTACAGCGCGGGCTACCGTTACACCATCTTTCGTTAAGACAGGCACCATACCAGGTCGTTCGATAACTACGTTCAAGCCGCCTGGGCCCATGGTTACTGCTACTGCGTCGGCTAATTGATTAACCCCATCTAACAAAACAGAACGTGCTTTTTCGTGGAACAGTAGTTTTTTCTTAGGTTCTTGATCGATCATATTAGCCTTTAAGAATTCTTTTGTTACTTGTGTTTTCGTTAATAACGTCCGCAGATTTTCCTATAACCCTTCTTTCTTCTGTTACGACGTTTTTCGCCAAAAGAAGATCACCCTCTATAATCGCGATCTCGAATTCGCTTATAATGCCAGAGTTTCTTAGACTAGTTAGCTGATGACCTGTTATCTCTCTTTCGCTCATAATATGTTTCCTTTAATATTTATTCTAGCTTTAGTACCATCTGGAAGTACAAGAAAATCTTCTTCACTACCTAGCTGATCTACACTGCTTAAATTGCTATTGCCAATTGGGTTTTCTGGAATTGATGAAACGATTGAATCGATATCCGTAGATGGTTCATCTTGTACTGCAGTTTGCGTAAAGTGTTCTGCTATTAATAGCTTCCCGCGGGAGAGCATTTTCCCAATTGCTGCGGAAGCCTTACTGTTCAAGTATTTCTCAACCTCTTCAACATCAGTAAAAACGTCTCCATCTAACTCACTCAAAGCAACTGGAACTCCATCAGCATTTGGACATCGAACATAGAATGTTTTCAATGTACCATTCAATGTTTTATGCGTCGTTTCTTCGACTACTTGGTATGGCTTAACCCCAGGATAAGAAGAATTCACTATCCAGATTATGTCCCCTACGTCGTACATATTATAAACCTTTTTGTTCTCTTAACTTATTGTTTAACTCTTTGGTGGAAACAAGGGTTTGGTCGCCGTTTTCCTGAGTGTAAAGCGTTACCCCAAAATTAGCTAGCGCTGAGCGAAGCTTGCTTTGTTCTCGCCAACCAGAATTAACTTCAAAAAGTGTTATAAGTTGCTCTATTAGTGTCGAATGCATTTTTAATTCCATTTTATCTCTCCAGTGATTCAAAATTAAATGTGTACCTAGATACACGGTCTTTCTTTATAATAATGTCTTTATTGAATTTGTTTATCTTTAAAGATAAATCATTTTGTACAATTTCAATAGAGTTCTTGATCTTGTTTCTATCATATACTCGAGTTTGTTTAAGCTTCTGAAGCCTTAAATTTAAATTTTCTATTTTAATTTCTGCGTTCTGTCGGTAAATATAGTGATTTTTTGCTGCTTTGTTTATCGACATGTCATTTAAATCGATTGCTTCCCCAAGTAAGACGGTCGCCTTTTTCATACCTTTGTGTTTATACATCTGTACCTTACCGCGAGCGCCAGGAGAAAGAGGACGAAAATCTTCTGTTGTTAATCCTTCAAAATATATTGCACAGAATTTTTCGAAAGTAGCATCTGCAATAATGTATATGTAATCAAGACTTTTCTTTTTTTCTAACGTTTCATAGTCTGTTTGAAAAGCTATTGTTCCAGACGAAAGATGTGGAGAAGTCAATTTGCACTCGAGCTCTATTTCTGTGCCGGCTTCTGTTTTGATAACAATATCGGCCTTCCCAGTTCTACCGTCAGCAATAACCGACTTATGATGCTCCCTTAACTCATTAGCAAGAAATACTTCCATAGGTTCTGACATTAATATATTTCTGCGACCTCTATTGGACTCAATATCTAAATCATACTCTTTATAGTAAGATGATAACCCAATGTAAAAATCGCGGAGCTTTGTGCATGTCGAGTGCAGATTGCCTTTTGTCATATATTGACTCATATTACCTCTATATTTAAATGTTAGATTGGTAATATTACTATATCATAGTGTATGACTATTTATAAATTATTCTTGCTTTTATTTGTCAGACTTTTTATATCTTCAGCTTGCTTTACAGCTAGGTTTCTTCCTTTGGAACGTGCCTCGTCGACAGGGAGAAGACCTAAACAAACTCTAACTTTATCGTAATCTTCTACTGATAATCCATCTTGAAGGTATTTCATGCATGCAAACTGGTACAGTTCCATTTCAACTATTGGCTCTGGGTCGCCTTCTAAACCAACATCAAACTCACCAGTCTCGGTAGATGCAAAGAAGAATAACACATCAGGTACCTCTTTTTCTTTTGGTATCTGTATGAATGGAAGGCCGTTTGTTAATTCAGACTGTTCATACTCTTCGTAACATATTTCCGGCACCCATTGTCTTTTTGCGTTTCTAAGATCATTCATGTTGTTAAGCTCCTTTTGTTGCTAGGTCGTTTAATGATTTTATCGCATTTTCTAACAGTTGTATATTGTTTTCTATAAGTTTTGCGTAATCTTCTCCAACATCAGTACTTTTCATTGCCTCGAGGCCGGATTCTGTTATGCCATCCATAAGCAAAGTGAGGTTATCTTCATAAACTGTTTCTAGAATATCGATTGTGCTTTTTGCAAAATCGTTTCTAGCGTTCTCGAAAACCAGTTGTTCAACAGCTTCCTTTGTTATATCTTTAGTGCCGGTGTCGGATTTAATTTTTTCTATTAAACTTTCGTCTGACATTATCTGATCTACAGATGATTTAATTGTAGACTTAAAATCATTAATTTTAAGTCCAGAAAGAGACTTATTTATTTTAGATAGTTTTGACATGTTGCTTGAAAATCCAGAAGCGTCTTCTGAACTCAACATATCACTTAGTACTTTTATGGTTTCTGCGGAAGGAACAACGACATCGGCTATGATCTGCTCTTTTACCTTTTTTATTTTTTGGCCGGTTTTCTCTATGCTCGCTAACACGCCTTTCGATTCATATGCTGCAACAATTGTTTTTGCTAGTTTTTCGGCGTCCTTTCTGTCGAACGGCTTGGCAGCTTCGATTAATCGCGATTTAGATTCGGTGACAAACAATCCGTGCAATGCGTTTAGTGCAGACTGAGTTTCATCGTTTTTATCTGCGTATGAAAATATATCGATCG
>TARA_R110001592_G_scaffold328166_2_pt1 | contig 17427 bp, 11 predicted proteins | sample TARA_R110001592 | Tara Oceans TARA_R110001592 (sample SAMEA4398387) | marine metagenome | biome: Polar Biome; feature: [SRF] surface water layer (ENVO:00010504); material: water (ENVO:00002006), including particulate matter (ENVO:01000060) such as... | depth 5 m | reverse complement strand
CTTACGTTTATTTTATTTGTTGATTTAAAAGATTTACCTTCGTCATTTTTTAAAGTAGGTATGAAAGAGTATCTAGAGAAAGATGACATTAAAGCCTCCTGTTATTTTTTACCTGTTATTTTAATACCTTTATTTGATTGCTTTCTAAATTCAAACTCGTCTTCTTTAAAAAAGCTTTCATATACATCATCAGATATATTTTTCATGATATCCCCTACGTTATAAAGAGGTGCTCTATTATAGCCACTATGATCAAGGCCAGGTGGCAGATCATGAATTACATCAAATGTAAAACTAATCTTACAGCCAATTGGCGCCCTACTATTATGATCTATTTCCCACGGGAAGTCGTCCAACCAATTAAAAGTAACTGAACCAATTGTACCTGCTAGTCCTCGACCTGCTGTCGACTCGTATGCTTTTACGAAAGGATTGTTAAATGCATCCATAAAGCTGCTTTCTTTAGACTGATATAGCGCTCTAACTAAGTCAAAAGTCGGCGCAAAACCGGATGCATTGGCAAAGCCTTTGGCTAGATTAGTGCTTAGTGCTGCATCTCCAAGTGGGCTTATAAATCCTCCCGCGCCTGCGAGTAATAATCCAAATTCTAAAGTATCTACTAATGTTTTATTTGGCATTTGGTATATATCTGAAGGCATACATTGCAAAGATAGGTTTTGAGCTTCTGCAGGTATTGAAAAATCAATAATTTCAACCGTATACGTCAACCTGGGGCGTTTTGTATTATTGCCATCTTTTGAATATTCTGTGCCTTCATAATCAACAACATTCTTTTCTGTTATTTTTACTTTTATCGGCTTCTGAATCATTAAACGTTTGCCAACTAAAACATCATTGCCGTCTACAATCTTGTAACCCGTGTTATAATTTGAATTAAGGTATACAGCAAAACCTTCAGTAGGACCTGATAGTTCTTCTGATATTGAGTTGGCCCAAGTTTGTCCTGCATTTTGAGCCGGTGAAGTAATATCAATGCTGTTGTTTTTTTGAATCGCTTCAATTTCAACGTTTGGATCTTTTATTCTTTTTAAGACTAGCTTTAGGGTCAAAGGGTTGACAAAACCATTTTTTAAAAAGTTTGTTGCTGTTGAGCTCAATCCGGCAAGAGTTTTTTGACCTATATTTCCCCCGAGGTTTGCAAACTCTTTAACAGAATTAAAATTAAAAATTTGAATTGGAGAACCGAATATATAAGCCAACAATGAAACGCTATAATCTTTAATCTTATTTGATAGGGCTTGATCTCCACCATCCAACGCGTTTCTTATAAATGCTGCAGGAGATTCATCTATTGGCCTTGGAGAAACGTCGCCATCACCAATGCCAAACATTCTTGCAAGATTAAATTTTGAATAATTTGACTTAATAATATCGCCTACACGCATTCTTACTAAAGGCGATGCACCGAGTACTTGTGTATGTGGTTGAATAAATTTACTAATATTCTTCCCTACACCATGCCCGACCATGGTGCCTTTTGTCCATTGGGGATATAATAGCGTGACAAATTTATTAATTTTATACCACATTGTATTAAAATCTTGTTTTGAAGTTGCTAATACTGTGAAGCCCATTGATATGCTTCTTGTTGTGCCTTCATATATTCTCACAGGATCTAGTCTTCCATAACCATTAAAAGAGCTATAGTTTGGATTGATAGTATCTGTTAACGTATCTAAAAATGCATGAAAAGATATAATTTCGTTTGTTCTTAAGTCTTGAAAATAAAACGGCACATATTCAGCATCAAGTTTATTTTCTAAAGTTTCTATCACCTCTTTAGGTATTCTATTATTTGACCCATCCATGTTTTTTGAAAAATAAGTTTGATCAACTAGTTCGGATCCAATCATTGCTGTAAAGGGGTTTGGACCGCTAATTATCTTGTCTAGTCTTCCTGCAGCTCTTATTGGATTTAAAGGAAGTAGATAAGCTGACGGAACATCGTTTTGAGACCATGCCAATTGATTTGTGCGATAACCGTTGTCTTTTTTACTTTTTCCTACTCTTGTTCCCGGGCCATCTGGTAGCGAGTCAACATTTCTTGCTCTCTTGAAAAATGTTGCATCTGATATATCACCACCACCGTATGCCTGATACGAAGCATCACCAACTGTTGCGATCGCATTCATGTATCTTATAATATTGTTTGAAGCCATTACATTTATAAAATTATCGATTCTTTCAGACTCTACATCTGTTTGACTAAGAAGATCTAAACTGTCCAAGGTTTGATTTGCTGATTTAATTGCTGATCTAGACACTGCTAACCAAAAACCCGGTGCTGAAGTGGCTTCTTTTGATATTTTCATATTTTCAACTGAAGGTTTACTATGGTTGGCATTTTCTAAATGCTCAAGGCCAAACAAGACTTTTAAACCTCTGTCAAAACAATTCTTGTAAGGATATCTAGTTGGTACTAGTACATTGTTTTTTATGTAATCAAGTCTTAGATTCATCAGCTTTCTTGATGATCCTAAAATTGGCTCGTTTCTAAATTCATTAAAATTGTCTTCAATTGCGTCAAATTCGTTGTTTTGATCTGAAGTGGATACTAGATGACTTATTACACTGCTATATAGCCGGCTAGCAATTTCATTAAGTATGAAAAGAGATAATGCAGCTTGGAGCTTATGAAGCTTATGATTCTTGCCTGAAAAATGCATGCCCGAATTGTATGATGAACCAAACGATTTCCTGGAGTCTACATGTCCTATAACCTCGCCTCTTCCGGATCGGATGCTTTCATCTGACGCTTCTTTTTGAGGAAAGCCTTTGGCATTTTTTGCACGATATAGTTCAGCGCTTACTCCGGGAGCGTCAATCGCGTTTGATCTAGCTGGGATAAGACTGCTTTTCAAATCATTATTTGTCATAGAAGATTCTAGTTCTTCCGGATTTAAACTTTCTCCGGGTGTATCACTTTGATCAAAGCCACTTGCCTTCATTAACAAACTAGCACCTAAAGACTTAAGTTGATTTAGTCTTACCAGTGCTTCTTCATCTGGGTAGCCATGTGATCCAAATTTATTATTTGCGCTAAGCTTTTCTTTGCTTTCGTGATCAGATTCATTTTCATTTTTATTAATAAATATATCTTTATTAGGAATGTTTCCAAATCTAGACTTGCTCAATACGTCATTTTGGACTGCTTTAACAACCTTGTTATCTTCACCTTCTTGATGCGTTACTTCTCCATAATCATTAGTTCCAGTACCTTCTATTGAATTTAGTAGTTTGTGACCGTCAGTTTCATCATTATCTAGACCTATTTTGTCGACTATGTCTTTAATGTTAACAAACTGACCATTAGAATATACATTAAAGTTTCCTGCTAATTCTGTACCGGGTGTAATATATATTTTTTCTGCACCGTGCTCACTTGATATTGCTAAATATTCACCTCTATTAGTAGGTGCTGATTCAATATTTCCTTCACTAATTGGGTATATGTGATCTGCTTCTTTAGATAGAAAGCTTAAATAGTCGCCAAGTATACCTGCAGGATCTGCTGTGTCTAAATCTAATAAAATATTTTCTGAATTTGGGTCTATTTTAATGTCTTGACCGTCTTCTATCATATCACCTGGAGCATTTCCATGTGAAAAAGATATAGAGTCTTCAGGTATTGATTTATTAATAAAAAAATCTTTTAAAGTTTCTCTAGACATTATCATTCTCTTTAATATATGTTTCTATGCTCTTGCTTAATTTTACAATATCAATTTTTTTAATTTTTTCTTGTAAATTTAACACTAATTGATCTATATATATATTAATCTCTTTTTCCTCTGCTTCGTTAAGATCTAGATCACTAGATATGATATCTTTAGTTTTTTGAAGTGATTCTTTTATTTCATCTAGATTAATATTCATATCATTATCCTTGTTGTGTTTTTACTATGCTTTCTGGTGCACCATTAATAATATATTTACCATCAATTAATATTCTTCCTAATTCAGCACGGTCGATCTTTAGAATTAATTCTTTTTGAGATGAGGTATTAGTATTAAATGTTTCAAAAGCTGCTGTTAGATTTTGAATTGTCTGATTTGTAGCTTCATTATTAGTATTTACATTAGCTGCATTTTCTATATTTGATGTTTGCACTTCTTCAAGCTTTGTAATTACTCTCTTATCTGTCTCTGTAGGTGATTCAGGTTGAGCCTGAATGATTTGGGGTGTGTTATAATATCCAGCGCTAATTCCGTTAAACGAATTTGAATTAACAGGAGGCTCCTGCGACATTGGTGGTGCTTGTGTTGTCGGTGGTACCGGAATAATTTGCTGACCAGGATTTTGCTTATTATAGACTCCAGCTGCGTGCGATGCAAACATTTCTCCCATGTCTGTTGGGGTCATTTCCATTGGTTCAGACAATTGCCCGGACAAGGCTGCTGCAGCTTTACCTTGAGCTTGCACTGCGCCTCTGAATTCCTCTGCAATTGTATCAGCGCCTGGAACGTCGACATTATCTCTAATTTCAGCATTAAGTTTAGAATATTCCTCTGCAGCAAGAAGTAGATCTTGCTGTAAGGGTACAATTGCTTTTGTTCTTAAATAATCCATGGACTTAGCTGCTTTATCAGCATATTTTGGAGCTAGTTCCATTTGCTCTGTAACTACTTTAAACCCATCTTTTTTCTCAGCTGCTATTTTTGCTTGATCGTCTATTAAATCAGCTTCATTAAATTCTCTACTTGTGTCTAGCAACGATCTTACTTGCTCTCTGTCCATGGATAATGCTGCAGCGAATTGTTTTTGTTCAGCATTAGCCATGCCTTCAAAGACATCTTTTGTAAAACCGCCTCCAAGTAGTGATCTTCTTAATTCAGGTAAAAACTTCTCTTGTTCTTCAGATGCGAGATACATTAACTGTTGTGCATCTAAATTAACAGCACCACCTGTAATTTGAGATATTAGCCCACTTGTTTCTGCAGACGATCCAAATTCTTGAAATTTATCTAATACGCCGGTAAAACTATCATATGTTTGACCAAGTTGACCTAAGGTCGCTGCAATTCTTGTTGCTTCTTCAGCTGTTACGTCACCCAATCGTTGCGTATCATTTGATATTTGAACAGCATTTTGCGCGATAGCCTTAAGCGGGACACCTGTTGATTTTTCCAAACCCTGCGCAAACATTGCAATGTCATCCAACATTGTAGTTTGAGCTTTACCTGTTGAATTAATTGATCTTTCAACAGATTCAGCGACGTCTCTAGAACTAATACCAAGAGCCTTTGAATAAAAAGGTAGTTTTGTGAGTGTTTCTTCATCTAGCTTATTGATATATTGTGAATGTTGATCAACTAAAGAACCGAGTACTGCTTCTGATAGATTAAAAGCCTCAGCTTCATCCTTGAAATACTTACTAACAATATTTTCTGAAAAACCTAACTTTTTAGACATTTCTACGCCAGCATTACCTACGTCGTAATAGTAGCTTTGCATAGATTGTAATCTTTCAATTACAGCTTTTGAAGAGCCTACAGCCTTATCCAAGTCTATGTTTAAGCCTCCGTAAGCTTCTTGAATTTCATTATATTGACTTAAAACAGGATTGACTGTTTTAGATAAAGCATTAATTGCACCGTCATATATTTCCACAGCTTTTGCAGGAAGCTTCATGGCTGTTGTAAACGCACTTATTTCCTGCTCAATTTGTGTGCTTGTTTTGCCTGATATCTCAGTGGTGGAACCCGGCGGGGTTATGCTGGTCGTAGTATCTGGTATGTTCTTGCTTTTATCTTCTACGCTACTTGGGTCAACTTTTGAGGATTCTGTATTTTCACCAGACCTTGCAACACCGTAATCACTTAGAGCAGACTTAAAAGCACCTTGAAGCATGCTTTGAACTGACGTTTCATTTTCCCACCAATTAGCCATTTATTTCTCCTAATAATACTAATTATATATTATCAAGAATTCTTTGATAACATATCTTCATATTTTCTGAGTTTACTCATATTTTCATGACCTGAGTCTACATCAGAAGTACCGGTGGCTGCATCATTGCGTTGCTGGGCATCTTTCACTACACGGTTAATAAACCACTTGCGATAAGCAACCGGTAAATTTTTCACCTCCGAATATGACATATTGAGGTGTCGCTGCAGCACGAAGGCTTCTTCTAAGAAGCCAACCCTCCAACTATGTACTGGGCCAAAAAAATTCGGAAGTTATTGGCAGTTTGGTTTCATTGATATGACCGCAGCTTACACACTCAAAACTGTGTGACATATCCATTCCCGGTTCGTTTTCATTTATAAACTTTCTTAATGCTTTTGAATCAAAAGCCGGCATATTCATTACAAAATGCTTTATTTTATTTTTATCTCTAATACCTTCAATTGACTGTATTGAGTATTCAAGAAATGAAGTTATGTTGTTTTCAACTTTTGTTTCAAGATGTTTAGATACAAATTTGCCGGCCGCGGCTCTATCTTTATCATCCCGGTCTGTCAGAAATTTAAAAGTTACTTTTTTCTTCGTAACAGGAAGCGAATATTCAAATTCATTCTTTCCCGACTCTATTGGATTAATTGATAAACGTTTGATTGGTAATTCATCTAGACGTGCTGTTTGTTTATTTTTATAATTACAATTTTGACATGCGACTGAATAAGGGTATTCAGGACCATAGCCGGTTATTCTAATAGAAACCATCAAAGCATTTCTATCACCCGATATCATATCAGATGGATTAAAAGCAGCATTAACTACACTAGATTTGATTAAATGTGTTACAACTGAACCTTCTTTTAAAAGAGCTTGCGAAGCGAGTATATCTTCTTCTTTTGCAGTCATTGCTTTTATTTGGACTGATTCTAAACCATACAAATCAGTATTTGGATCGTATATTATGCCTCTTGAAGGGATCGGTACTAACTCATAAGGTACTTCCCAACCAAAATCATCTTTCATTATATTGCTTTTCATGACATGTTCTGACATGTCTTTTCCAAATAGTTCTGACATATTTTCCTCTTATAAAAATAAAAAATCCCTACATATATTGTAGGGATTTTAAGTTAATAGTAAAGGTAATTTAATTATTTACTTTAGAATTGCAATACACAATTATCAAATGTAAGTGTCAAGTCAATCATCATGATTTCATCACCGCTATAGTCCAGAGTACCAAAGTTTGCGCTTTTAATAAATGCTCCTTTGATATCCCACAATTCAACAACTGTTCCAATCGGATCTAAAAGTTTTAGCTGGATATCTCTTTTATAAAAGTCAGCATAACCTGCACGACCTGAAACAGACTCGTAATGCGTTCTAATCCATTCCATGACTTGTTGCGCCCCACTTGGAGCAATCGGGTCATGAAGTTGAACAGATATATCACCCATATCAAGTTTTCCGGATATTTTACGATAACTGTTGATAAAGTCTATTTTTTTATCCGTTAAAGTAAAATCAGGTCTTTTTGTGGTTTTAGCCAAAAATGAGTCAATACCTTCAATAGCAAGAACCCATCTATAATTTCTTTTTGGTTCAAACTTGTTTGGTAGCATGTCTGTTACTGATAATGTTTCTGCCATTTTAAATCTCCTAAGCTATTCTCTATTCTTATATATTATTCAACTAGACTTTTTATTATATTAAAGAAGTTCTGATCCTGCATTTGTAACAACAAAGTCCAAAGCAACAAACTCGACTGTTCTTGTAGGTTGCAAGAATATCTTTCCTCTAATCGTATTATTTTCAACATCTGCTTGAGTAGTTGTAGTTGTATCAATAACAACTTTATATCTATCAACGCCACTTTGTGATTGAATTCTTTGCAAAATTGGATTAACCAGCGAAGAGAATTTTTCTAAAGTCTCTACTCTATTAGGTTCGAACAATAAAGTATTTGCAATATTTCTAACTTTTCTTCTAACATCAATCAATAGCCTTCTAACATTAACTCTATCCAATGCAGAAGCACTCTGGAGTAACGTCTTTTGTCCCCATACCGTAATACCGGTGCCTGGAAATGAAGTGATAGGATTGATATCTGCGTCATATAAATCATCAAGATTATCTCTATTTAAAGTGACTGATGCCATTTCTATAGAATCTAGTGCGCCTCTTGTAAATCCAGCTGGAGCTGTCCACGGGTGCCCAATTACGTCATTTTGACCGTAAGCACCTAATACTGCCACAGAAGGCGGAACTTGTACAAATCCACCTGTTGCCGGATCTAGTGTTGTTAAGTCGGGAAAATATGCCGCGGCGAATGATGAATTTAGAGCTCGATTCTTAAAATCATTAACTGTATTTAATACATGAGGATTTTGTACTGATGAAGTTATAACTGTATTTACAGCATCGCGTTCTTCAATGTCCATGATATAAAGCGAATCAAATCTAGACTCAACAGCGGAAATTGCAAAATCTGTCACAGAAGAGTGACGAATTCCTGGGATTGCAAGTAATTTTATTTCTGCATCTGATTTTGATCCCATAACATCAACTGCCTTTCTATAAGCAGCAACTGTTGGTCCGGACGTTTCACCTTGCGCAGTGTCAATCATTTCACGCCTAATCGCATTATTTGTTAGTTCATACTTGTCTTTATTAAATATGTTTGTTCCGTCAAACCCACCTTGCATCGGCAATGTAAACTTAGCAAACTTTCTATTAGAAACAGTTTGAAGATCATCAGCTTTAAATTTTCTAGTTTTTGCTGTTTCATTTGCAACAATGTTTCCGTCTCTTATAAATTCAGCGTTGACCCATCTGGCCGGATTTGCACGAGTATTTGAACCGGTTACAACTTTAATTTTTTCTAAACTAAATCTATTGTTGTTAAATCTATCACAATCCAAGACTGTGCCGCCTGTTAAATCAGCAGCGCCTGCATTGTTTCCAACAGCAAAAGGAGTAACTGTTTTTCTATGATTTGGAAAATGTTTGCTATATGTCGCAATAGACTCATCAAATGCTGCGGTTTTGCTTGGATCTAAAGGATCAATAAATTGTTCAGTTTTCATACCCCAGTATAATCCGGTGTCTATAACTTGATTTAATCCAGTACCTTTTGCTACCTTTTTTCTCATGGGAAAAGGAGGCTCAGTAACACGCTGTATTAAGTCAGATGTCGCGTAGACAGATCCGTTATCTCCTGAAAGCAATGAACCGCTGGTATTAAGATGTCTAGGTCCTCTAAACCCAAAAGGCAATGCTTCATTAGGAATTTCATTCTTTTTTAATGCATTTGATAATTCAACTCTTACGAATCTAGATCTACTCGGGTGTACACCATCAACAATAAGCTTTTGAGATTCTAAATTATTATCAAAATTAAAGAAAATATGTTGATCTCCAATAACACGTCCGACGTATCTGTCTGATCCGGGATCTAAAGAAAGACCTCTATGTGACTCTATTACTTTTCTTTCATCGTCAGTATCACCAAATTTTCTAATAAGTATGTCAAACGTACCATAGCTAGATTGACGGTATAATAAGTTTTCAATTGATATTTTAAATTTCTGTCCGCCTGATTCACCGCTGTCTAAAGCAATCAACTTAAAAAGATCATATCCGCCTGGAGAATCAAAACCTTGTGATATCACGAAAGGTGATTCTGCATGAGTAAATCTATCTTGAAAGTCTTCATAATCAGCGTGTTCTGCTGTTGTTGATCCGCCTCTTACCTGAGATCCGGTTAACAAGAAACCAATATCTAGTTTTCCACTGTTTTCAGATCCTGCAGTTATTGCGCCGCTACCCGTCACGTTTGCAACAGCTGGATATATGTCATACTGACCGTAAAGAAGGTGGCCTTTTTCCTCAATTTTTAGAGGATCTTTATTAAATACATTACCAAAGTAGCTAGTTGAATTCATGTCAAAAGATGCTGTAACAATTGTTGGGTTTGATGCATCACCTTTGAAACCGTTCATTGCCATAACGAATTCTTGAGATGCTAAGTCAACTGAACCGGTTACGCCACCTTTTCGACCCATAAGATCGCCAGCAGAAGCAATTGCAGTATCTGCAACGCCCGGAGCGCCTGGTGCAACCATGTTGTTACCACTAAGATGTAGTATAACGCCACTTGGTGCTAAAAGAACACCACGAAGAATAGGAACAGCGTGGTTCTGTTCTGTGCCTCCAACAAATGCAGACTCCAGTAAAAGAGCATCCTCAAAACCTGTTATAGCTGCTAAGACATTTGCGACGTTACCGCTTGAACCAGCTGTGTCCATTGTTAAGGTTATTTTAGAACTGGACGTACCAGTACTAGCTGTAATACCGGGTATTTTAAACTTAAATACATTGTTATCATCGCTGTGATCATTATTGCCGTATTTGTACTGACTCCCGGCGTCGGGCTGGCCGTTTATAGCTAAAATAAGTACAGCAGCACCGTCATTATCATCAGCAATTCTTTGTGTTGACACTCCATAGGTTGTTGCACCACTATCAGCATCAATATTTGTTGTGGTGTCAAATAAAACTGTGTACACTAGTCCGTCACCACCTGCTGATGTTGGAACTGTTATTGTAAATTTATCACTTGCAGCAATTCCTGCAATATCAATTGCGTCTACTAAAGTTGCAGATGTTGGCGCTGCCGTTCCTTGTATCCCAGCCTCAGAAAAGATTGTGCTTCCGTTCGACTCAGACATAAAAGAGCCTAAGAAATATGTACGACCTTTAACACCTAACGTCTCATTTGAGAATGGGTTGTTACCTAATAGACCGTTGTCTTGAACTGTTTTGTCGCCTACTGAGAATCCCGCGTTTGTTACGATACCTGTTCCCGAGTCTCTCTTTTTTCCGTCACCAATACCTAGTACTCTAATATAAGTTCCCGCACGTGATGATTTCATCCATTCGTTAACTGCTAATGGGCCGAATTTTTTACCATCAGTAGCACCAAAAATTGTAACAAAGTCTGTAAATGATCCGAAAGTCAAAGGAACAAAAGCAGGTCCTTCAACTGACGTGCCTATAATACCCGCTGGAACACCTTGAGGAGTTTGTGGAGTTGGACCGGAAAGATCGATTTCTCTTGTGCTGACTCCAGCTGATTTGAATGTTAGTTCTGCCATTTAAATTCTCCGATTATATTCTTATAATTATATATATTACTCAAAACTAACACCTGAATTTGTAATAATAAAATCCATTGCAATAAATTCTATTGCTCTAGTAGGTACGAGTACTATTTTACCGTTAAGTCTATTTTGTTCAACATCAAGTTGTGTATTATTTGATGCATCCATAACTACTCTAAATTGATCAATACCTTGCTGAACTTGAATATTTGATAAAGCAGGGGTCACCTCTGCAACAAATCTATTTCTTGTACTCGGCGTGTTTTGTTCAAATACTATTCTATTTGCAATATCAGCAACAATTCTTTTTACCTCTAACAACATTCTTCTAACATTTACTCTATCAAGAGCAGATCTCGACTGTTGTAAAGTTTTTTGTCCAAATATCACAAAAGGTCCTGTTGGGAAGTTTGCAATAGGATTGATTCTTGCTTCGTATAGAATATTGCGGTCTTCAGTGTTTAATCTAACTTCTGTATTGATAACTTCATTTAAAGCACCTCTGTTAAATCCTGCAGGAGCAAACCATGGATATGCAATTGCATCATTGTAAGCTAATGCGCCCATTGCAGCTATTGAAGCCGGCATATTGACTGCGTCACCATTAATTCTATCATTTTTTATAATATCTGGAAAATATGTTGCAACATAGTTGTTATCAACAGCACGACCTTCAAATTGCTCAACAGTTTTTCTAACATTAGGCCTGGTTATGCCATCATCAAAAATTGTATTTAGGTCATCATCATATGCATTGATGTCCATTATATATATCGCCTTGCTATACTCCTTTGTTAATTGTCCTATATGATCTGTGACATAATTAGAACGTATGCCCGGTGTTGCAATAATGTTTACTCTAGAAGCTAAAGGATCAGTCATAATTTTTCCAGCAGTTCTATATGAAGCAATAATGTTATTATCCTCACCTTGCCCTGAAGTAAATCCAGTACCGGTACCAGCATTGAATATCTTTAGCGAGCCGTGGTCAGATCCAGCTGCTTTACCCCCAGCTGCTAAATCATTTGAGCTAGCCTTGTCATTCATAAGCCTCATGTCACGATCAAGAATGTTTAAACCATCAAAACCACCGTACATTATATTTGTAAACTTAAGATATTCTGTAAATCTATTAAAATATTTATATTCTGATGATGCTACTAAAGATGCAAATGTTAATCTTCGAGTTAAACCAACATCAACAACTGTACTGTTGGGTGAAACTAACTCTGAATTTCTAATATACGCAGCTTCTCTCATATGCTCTTTTGCTGAACCTGTGATTTCTGTTGTCAACGCGGATTCTAAATTTGCTGTCGCATCTGATTGATTATTTAAGCAAACCCTAGCTAACGTAAACTTATTATTGTTAAATTCATCTGCACCAGAACCAGTTACTAGAGTATCTAGCTTTTGAATTCCTAGCAGTTTTGAATAATTTTCAATAAGTTTGTTATTACCGCCGTAGGCGTTTGGAAAAAGAGCCGGCTGACTAATGCTACCCGTCCTATTGCATCTTTGTGTTTTAATACCCCAGAAAAATCTATTATCAGCTAATTCTAGTGAGCCTGGGTCACCGGTAAAAGATGGACTAGTTGAAACCTTTCCTTGAGTAGCTTTAAAAGTAAAAGGAATTGGTGGGACAATTGAATGTGTTATTTGAGCATCATTCGCTGTTCCGTTAGCAATGTAATTAAGCCTGGATCGATTTGAACCCATAGGAAGCACTGCAGTGCCATCAGTTAGATTGTCATTTAACTTAAGAACCGGTAAACCACGAAACCCAAAAGGAAGTGTACTTTTTGGAAGTAATCCGTCTTCTACCTGGGGATTCATTATTATTCTAACGTATGAGGATCTATTAGGTCTCATTCCAGATACAACTGCTCTTCTTTCTGATTCTGTTGAAGCATCAAAATTATAATAAGCTTTCATATCACCTATTTTCTTACCTACATAATCGTCACTAGCTGGATTTAGTGTACATTGTGAATACATTTCAAGAACGTTCATATCGACGTCTGTATCTTGGAAATTTCTAACCAAGACAGTAAACGTTCCATAAGGATCCTTTATGTTTGTTGATCTTTTAATGTTTGATATACTAATCTTTACTCTTTTATTTCCTACTTCACCATCATCCAAAGATTCAAAATGAAAAAGATCATATTCGTTTGACCCAAAAGGCTGTGATATAAAAGAAGTGGTTCTAGCTGTTTGATATCTAGTTTTAAAATTACCAAAAAGATCTCTAAATGAAGTTGTAGATAAACCACTGTCTGCTGAAGTACCGTCTGAACCAGAAGCAACAATTACTGAGTAGCGCGTTGGATTAGCACTGTCATGCTTGACTTTTGCAATTTCAGATTCAACCGGGAAGTCTAGATATAAAAAGTGCTGGGTTTCTTCAAATCTGTCAGGGTTTGTATTTAAAACTTTAGCTACATAATATTCACTAGAAGGATCAAGCGATGCAGTTACAATTTTTATTCCTGTAAATCCTTCATCAGACGAAAATGAAGGTTGTGAAGATGATATAACCAACTTAAAAGTACCTTGCATGTCTGTACCGTCATATGATCTAATTGCAGCAACATCGTCTGTTGTTGCTATACCTGCATAAAAAGCATCATGGGCCAATATTTCTATTCGGGAGGCGGTTGTTGGAAAAATAGCGGCACGAACAAGATTGACTTCTAGAGGATCAGGAAAAGAATTATTATCTGTAAATCTTAAATCGCCTACACCTTCTTCAGACGCTAATACTTCGTGTGTTGCAGCGATAAATTGCACAGCGCCTCTGTGTCTAGTTTTTGTATCGTTTGCTGTAGGTAGTATTGTACCTTCTATAACATATCCTGCATTTTTAACAGTGCCTGCTAGTTCAGTTGTCTGTATGTCTGAAACAGAGTTGTTAGCTCCTGCGCCTAAAACTCTAATATAAGTTAAAGCTGTCTTATGCTTAAGAAAAGCGTCAGCTGCGTAAGGTCCAAATCTGTCTGGATCCAGTGTTCCAAACTTAAATTCAAAATCTGAAAAAGATCCAACTGTTACTGGGACAAAAGCAGGACCTCTCTCAGCAGTCCCAATGACACCGCCTGGAACACCTTCAATGGTTGTTTCTCTTGCACTTAGATCAATTTCTCTTTCAAAAAATCCGGGTGATCTGAATGTTTGTTCTTTCATTATTCACTCCTCAATATAATCATAACTATCTTCTTCCGCACCAAAAAACTGTTATTTTACTCATTCTGGGTTTCAATATCTTTAATTATTAAAGAAGAGCCAACAGTTTCTCCTTTTCTTTGATTTCTATGCCTGATTTTTGAAAACTGAACTGTTTCTTCACCGGTAAAAGGATTTATTATTTTCTCTTCAATAACAGACTTAAGGTCGCCTCTTCTATCTTCTTCAGATGGGTTTGTTAAGTCTTGAAGCACGTTCTTTTTAAACTTATCTTCTTTTCTTTCTGGCTGATTATTTTCTACTATTTTCGATGCCTGTTCCTGATATCCAAAATTAATTGTTGGTGCAGAAAAATAAGATCTAGCAAGATTCGGCATGCCTGAACTTTTTGGATTAAGAATATACCCGGGAATTGTTAAAACTATACTATTTTTGACAATTCTTTCATCATCTGAATAGTTGTCAAAATTAGATCCATTTGTAAAGCTAGTTTCAAAAAATGCGACTAGTTCATAGCCTGAGTCTGTTTTGATAGCAATTTCTTGTCCTTGCCCATCAAAATTAAAAATTAAAGTTTCCATCATTTGATTTGCTTGCTGAATATACTGAGTCCAAAAAGTTACATCATAAGTCATTGCAACAAATTCTGGGTATGGTATGTCAATTATTTCAAAAATATTATTGCCTAAATTAGGGTCTAGATTGATCAGACCGGACTGTGAAGAAAAACTTATATTGTTACCATTTCTTCTAGACGCTTGCTCATCATGATTTGCGACGTTACCGGGTACAACATCATTTAGCACAAAAGCCCTTCGCGAAGATGCATTTTTTTGATTTGTTAAACCAATTTTGTTTATTACATTTTGATAATTTCTATCTTGCTTGCTTAATCTATTTTTAATTGTATACGAAGGTTGATTTCTAAAAGATATTGCTGTACCTTTTCCTTTTTGACCAGAAGAAAAATCAATATCATTTCTTACGATAGATATTAAAGGTAGAATTAGTGCATTATTTTTATCCCGCACAGGGTTTTTTCTACGAGTTAGTGCAAATCTTTCACCTGATGCAAAAACAACAGGTACTTTTTTTGATTCTTTCTTTTGAGTCGTTTGAAAATTTAATTTTTTATCAAAAAGTTTAAATACAGCACGATCAATATCTTCTATTCCAATGCTTGGAAAGTCAAAGTCTTCGGGTGGATTGTCACCTTCAAACTTTTTTATAATCTTATCACCTTTTTTAATACTCATTCATCATCTCCATAAAAAGATGATCCTGCACCGGTTGAGTCACCTTTAGGCGAAACTTCTTTAGGTCCGGTTAACGGAGCTTCTAGCACGTTATTTTTTTGCAGATCTCTAACGTCGTTAGTTTCGCCTAAACTGTTTTCTTTTTGCCCTCGTTGCTGGACAAATGTTTCTTGTACTGCATCGGCGTCTGTATACTCCTCTGACGTAGGCCCGAAAACCCTTGAAACAAATTGTCCTTTTCTTGACTGTTTTGCTTTAATTGTAATGTATCTACCATGCTCAATTTGACCAAATATCACATCAGCATTTGGGCTTTGAGTTACCTCAAAGAAAACTGATCCATAGGAAAAGAAGTCACCTTCTAAAATTTCTATTTTTTTGTCTAAAAGATCTCTAATTTGCATATAAACTTCGACAGAATAATACTTTTCCGAGCCAAATCTGTTTGTTCTAGTTTCAGGTGCTTCATATTTTACAAAACAGTCAATTTCAATTGGGTTGTCAAATATTTTTTCCGGGGACTCCTCATAAACATCATGAACCCTTGATTTTATTTCACTTATTGGGAAATAATATATTTTTTGACCAACTACGTCTTTAACCAACTCCTTTGCAATGTCATTTATAAAGTTAATTTCTCTCGGTGTAATAAAAAATCTGCCCACTGTTTACCCCATAAATATTGCTCTACCATTTGGAACAGGAATATACTTCAATTGTTTATTCATATTTTCTGCTCTAGTAGCTTGCATTTCTATTAATTTGTCATATGTCATCGTATCTAGCATTTCTCTTAGTGTTGTAATAAGCTTATCTTTATCTTCTCTTCCTTGACTTATTAATTCACTACCATTTAAAGTAACTTCAGCACCTGGAACTGGAATGCTACCAAATTTAGATCTTATTAGACCTAATATCTCTCTACTTAACGCAACTGTAAACTGTCTTATCCATTGTCTTCCTATAGAATTAATTTTATTATATTGAATATTTCCAAAAGGCAAATTTCCCATGTTTGAAACACCAAATATTGATGCATCTTTATATGAAGGTGAAAGAGGATCCGGATATTGTCGTACCCTAATCCACAACTTCATTTGTCTTCCGGACGGACATGGAAATAAGCGTATTTTTGTACCTTCCACCCTATAGCTATAGTTTGACCTTCTTACTCTATTTGACAAATCAAGTTGTCCGGCTCTTAATATGTCTTCAAAAACAGGGAGCACATAAAATATTGTCTCTGGTGTGAAAGATTCAAAGCTAAATTCATTATTAAGATAATTTATTGCTGATGTTGTATCAAAAAACCTATAAGCTGCTTGCGGGTTGAAGTGGAATACCTCTACTATCTTAATTTTGCCCTTAGCATCGTTAAAAACTAAAGAACCGTCAGCATTTTTTAGCCCTGTGTATATGTCATAGTCTTGTTGCCCACCGGTTAGCTCAATAGATCCTGACGTTGTATTGTAAGATCCTCCGACACCGGCTTCCATAGCATAAGGTTCTGCAAATCTTGTTAAGTATTCTAAGTTATTTCTAGGAAGCTTTTCTTGTGCATTTGATTCCATGTGAGGATTATCAGCACTTCCAGTTGCAAAACCTAAATAATTAACTAATTGAGATTTCGCCTGGAATTGGTTAAGAATTGAACTATATTCTAATACTGCTTCTTCAAATGCACCAAATATTTGCTTCTTTGTAAGCTCGACAGAGAGAATATCATCACCCATCTTGCGCTTAACAAAAGTAACCATATTATCAGCCTCAGTAACAAAGTCACCTTCAGCGTCATAAAAACCAAACGGAGTTGGGTTCGTAATTTGAGCAAATGTAGCCATGCTGCATCCTCTTAAAATTGAAAATCTTATCTATTTATATATATGCAAACTCAACA
>TARA_R110001592_G_scaffold363246_1_pt1 | contig 17458 bp, 9 predicted proteins | sample TARA_R110001592 | Tara Oceans TARA_R110001592 (sample SAMEA4398387) | marine metagenome | biome: Polar Biome; feature: [SRF] surface water layer (ENVO:00010504); material: water (ENVO:00002006), including particulate matter (ENVO:01000060) such as... | depth 5 m | reverse complement strand
TTTTTCCCAGGTCATCAGTCCGCATGGAATTCAGGGCGTAAAAAATATCGCTGCCGGAAAGCAGCAGTTTCTGCATCGTCATCACCACAATCGGATTATCGAGGTCATTGCCTGGCGCGCCTACGGGAATGGCACCTGCCCGGGCATGTACCCAGCAGGTTTTGCCATCATAACCTTTGGTAGCAGTCGTAAGTTGAATGCGAAAGTCGGGTGACTCCCGTTTCAACACCGCATTTTTCTGGGCAGAGAGATTGCTTTGAGGGACACACAGCAGGATGAACGAGAAAAAGAAAATCGAAACAGTCTTCAAAGGCATGGTTCAGGTCCCTGGTTGATGTAGTGAGAGTCATTTCGGTGTGTAATGATCAGAGATTCATCTTAACCCGGCTGATTCTTCAGAGCAATCAACAGACCGATTCGATGCGTATCGTTCAAAATGCTTGCGGTGGCGTAGAGACTGCTTACAATGAATATCATTCTTACCTCACTCAACACATTTTCAAAGCCGTACCTGCCCGAAGAAAGCACGTCCATGTTTCGAACCATGATTTACTGCCTGTCGATTCTCTCTGTCTCTCTCAGTTGTCCTGCTGATGAAAAAGAACCTGTGAAGCCGGAACCGATCCAGGTAAAAGCGACCGACTGGCCCTGGTGGCGCGGACCCGAGCGAAACGGCATTGCGAATCCCGATCAGAGTCCACCACTCAAATGGAGCGCGACGCAGAAAATTCTCTGGAAATCGCCAATTCAGGGACGCGGTTACAGCTCACCCACGGTTGCAGGAAACCGGATCTTTCTGGCTTCAGCGGATACCGAAAATCAAACACAATTTGTGTTGTGCTATGACAGAGAGACAGGGAAGCAACTCTGGAAAACTGTGGTCTTCACGGGCGGGTTAAGCGAGAAGGGGAACAAGAAATCAACGCACGCTTCTTCAACGGTTGCCTGTGACGGGACGCAAGTCTATATCAACTTCATCAACGATGGAGCTGCTTACACGAGCGCATTGACGCTGGATGGTCGACTCATCTGGCAGACGAAGATTACCGACTACATCATTCACCAGGGATATGGTTCTTCACCGGCGATTTATCAGGATCTGGTGATCGTGTCCGCGGACAATAAAGGGGGCGGTGCCATTGCTGCGATGAACCGGGCTGATGGCATGCTGGTCTGGAAGATCGATCGTCCAAAGACTCCGAATTACCCGTCGCCGATCATCTTGGAAGTCGCAGGTAAAGAACAACTGTTGATGACGGGCTGCGATCTGGTGACCGGGATTGCACCACTGACCGGTGAGAAACTCTGGGAGATCGAAGGTGCGACCACTGAGTGTGTGACATCGACGGTAACAAATGGCGAACTGATTCTCACCAGTGGCGGTTACCCCAAAAATCATATGGCAGCAGTCAAAGCCGATGGTTCAGGCGAAGTCGTCTGGGAAAACAGCAACCGGATGTATGTTCCCTCCATGCTGATACAGGGTAACAAGATTTACTCCGTCACCGATAATGGAGTCGCCGTCTGCTGGGATGTGACGACAGGCAAGGAAATCTGGAAAGGTCGTCTGGGTGGAACCTTCAGTTCATCTCCGGTTCTGGTCGGTGATCGGATTTACGTGACCAACGAATCCGGCGAGACCTATATCTTCCGAGCAAGTCCTCGCGAATTCGAATTGCTGGGAGAAAATAAACTGGGAACGGAAGTTTTTGCGACTCCCACATTCTGCGACAGCCGGATTTATATGCGGGTATCTCAGGAAGGGGATGGCAAGCGACAGGAAATGCTGTACTGCATCGGCAGGAAATAGTTCGACTCGCAAAAACGAACATGCTCCCCGCATCCGAAATGAAGCGGGGAGCATGATTCGAAATCAGTCCGTCTCTGGTTGATAGAACCAGGCGAGGGGCAGTGAACGAAAGCGGGATGAGATCATGCGGTTCTGGTCCCCCACATAGTAGCTCATGACAGCCCGCCCGCGGTAAAATGTGAGACTGATGTAGGAATAGGTGTGATCCGCATCGGTCTCGAGGTTCTTTTTAAGCTTCCAGGTTTTGCCTTCATCAGAACTGATCGCAGCAGTCAGAGGCGTTCGTTTTCCGCTGTGACCGGCACCAGGTTCAAAGTTGTCGTTCCAGATCAGCAGCAGGTCACCAGTGGAAGGAATGCGACGCAGAGTGGCAGGTGCTTCAGGAGCCCGCACACCCCAGGAAACGGGTTTGCTCCAGGTATCACCTTTGTCACTTGAGAGGCTGGACCCGATATGACCGGATTGCGTACGGAAAATCATCAGCACGTTACCGTCTTTCAATTCAAAGACTTCCGGTTCCATGGCACCACGTTTGGTATAGTCGACACTGCCTTTGGACTGCTTCCAGGTTTTTCCCTGATCGTCTGAAATGAAACAAGTGCAAACAAAGTGATTGTTCTTGTGGACATCGGGGGTCGAAGCCACCGGGGCCAGCCAGCGACCACTTGAAAGAATCGTGATCCGATCGTTGTTCATCACGTGATAGCCGGGAGGCGTTGTGATTTCGATGGGAGGCCCGAAAGTTTTACCGTTGTCGTCAGAAACTTTGAGATAAGCTTTCAAATCGGACAGGGTATTTTTCTTGAGGTAAAACAGTCCGATGGGGCGTTTTTCCTGCATCGGTCCAGCCAGGTACCGCAGTGTCGCCGACATTACATTTTTCTTACCTGTATTTTCCTGCAGGACACGCTGTTTTCCCCAGGTACGACCGCCGTCCGTAGATTTTTTCGCGATGATGCGGGCTGTAGCAAAGTCGGAACCACTCCCGATAAATTGAGTCGTGGCATAGAGCAGCGAGCCGTCGTTTAAGGGGAGGATGGAACCTTCACTGTAACGGGGATATTCTTTGGAGGCTTCATAGACATCGTTGACAACAATTTCGTCTTGGGGAGGTTCACTTTTCGCCAGGACAATCAGTGCCTGGGCGGCGCGAATGCGGGCATCCCGGTTTTTATCATTGAGTTGTTTGATCAGTTTTCCTTTGAGGTTAGCGGCTCCCGCTTCCCCGGCAAAGATGGCAGAATACGTTTTGACGGCGGCATTGTCACTGGAGAGGTTGGCTTTGACGGCGGCTAATCCCTCCGGATCACCGTGCATGGCGAGTGCCGTCTCAAAATACGCGCGGGTGAAGGGATCATCGGTGCGTTTCAGATTGGCTTTGAGGGCGGGGATGTCTGATTTGTCTCCCACGCGGGCGATAATCCAGGCAGCGGTCGCAGCGATGCTGACGTCCTCGTCCTGAAGAAATTTGCGAACCACTTTATATACTTCTGGATTGCCCCAGCGACAAAGCAGGGCGGCGGCCATCATCGCTTTTTTAGGATTATCTGATTTCACTGCTTCACGAATCAGAATCCCGTCACCCAGTTCATTGACTTTGTAGAGCGATTCGCAGGCATGCACATGCCCATGGGAATCTTTACCGGCGAGAATCTGAAACATGATGGCGGCCTTGGAGCGGTCGCCGGCACGGACCAGTTCGCGAGCCAGGCCACAGCGGTGCTGATCGTCCTTTTCGGTTTTGAGTTTGGGCTCAATAACCTGACGGACTTCAGCCCCTTTGCCGGCCAGGGTCAATGCTTCAGCTGCGTGCATGGAAGGCCAGAATTCATCACTGTGAATGGCTTCCCGCAGAACTTCCAGACATTGTTTTTCCGTTTCCGGGCTCAATTTTATTTTGGGGGCGGGTGAGTCGGCGTTTACCAGAGAGGGGATGCCGTAAAACAGCAGGAGTGTCAGAATCAGCGAGATCAGTTTCATGTTGTGGCTTCTATTGCTAAGTGAGAGTCTAGTGGCATTCAATGGTTCAGGTGAGACGAATGACGATTGAGCAGGTCGTTGTCAGCTGAGTCGTTTCAGTTTACTGACGCGTCCGGTGGCAACCCACTCGGCGACGAAGATATCTCCGTTCTGATCAAAACAGGCATCGTGGGGATGCACGAAGCGTCCGACCTGCCATTTGTCCGGGGTTTCGCGCATTCGGGGTTTAGCTGTTTTCATGGCTTTCTCCCATTCTGGATCCTGTCCCAGATGAGCGATCACTTTGTTGTTTTTATCCAGCAGTGTGATCCGGGAAGCCAGGTCAGGCACGAGCAGCAGGTCCTGGTAGGTGTCGAGGTTGGCAGGCAAAATGAAGCCTGTCATGGTCTGCAGATGCTTACCTTCCAGTGTGAACCACTGCAGGCGAGCGTTAGCACGGTCGGCGACGACGACTGACGGTTCGCGTCCTGGTCGGTCGTCAATCCACAGACCGTGGGGCAGTTTGAATTTACCATCTTCTTTCCCTTCTCCACCGAAGGCAGACAGCCAGAGTCCGTTTTTGTCGTAGCGGTGAATCTGATACGCGCCATATCCATCGGCCAGATAAAAACCACCATCGGGATGGAAGGCAAAGTTGGTCGGCAGGAAACGATTGCGGCCCCAGACTTTCTCAGGATTGGTTGCTTCTCCTTCGGCATAACATTTCGAAATCATGGGGGCATATTTCTGCCAGACGGTTTCCCCTTTGAGATCCAGCTTGGCAAACGTTTTCAGGTGCTGATAGGCGGTCACATACAGGAACTGGTCAGTCCCCTCCTGGCGCACTTCCAGTCCATGCCCGCCTCCCTGAAACTGTTTTCCGAACGAACGAACATATTTTCCCTTGGGATCAAATACGAAGATCGAAGGATGATCAGTCTGATCGGCGCGGCCTTCATGGATTACATAGACGAATCCATCTTTATCGACGGCAACATTGTGGGTTGTCTGCCAGGTGAATTCGGAAGGCAACCGGGCCCAGTTGTGAGTCACTTCGTATTTATGATCTCCTGAACCGAGAATCACGCGGGAATCGGTTTTGGAATCGGCGTGAATGGCGGGGGCTCCGAATAGAGCTACAGTGGTGCCAGCGGCTGTGGTTTTCAGAAAATCCCGACGTGTCTGTCTGGAAAAACGCATCTCTTTTCTCCTGGAGAGGCTGACTGATGAATGAAAATCGATAAATTGAATCAGAGCCCGTATCAGTAAACTGTAACCTGTGAGAGAACCGAGATCAATTCGGAACTCACAGGTTCCTGCATTTCCAGAGATGCGGGAACGGTTCCGAGATTAGAATGTTGTAAGGTGTCTGAAGTGGACTTACAATGAATACTCATTCCCTGTTGATTTCAATCACCCTCTGAATATGAAGAGACATTATGCTTTACCGACGCTCGCTCCCTGCCACGTTAATTTATCTGGTTTGTTTTCTTCTGTTTCTTTCACCTGTATCGCTATCCGCTGCGGAGAAGCCGAATATCATTCTGATCATGTGTGACGACATGGGCTTTTCCGATATCGGCTGTTATGGCGGTGAAGTGCAAACGCCGCATTTGAACCGGCTGGCGCAGGAAGGGATGCGGTTCACGCAGTTTTATAACAACGCCAAATGTACGACGACCCGGGCGTCCATTCTGACCGGCTTGTACCCTCGCTTCGGTAAAGGGGGACACATGCGGCAGAATATGGTAACACTGGGGGAAGCGATGAAAGTCGCTGGTTACCATACCGGTCTGAGTGGTAAATGGCATCTGATGAAAACGCAGGGCTATGCCAAAAGCGAAAAACCGGGTGGCTGGCTAAATCGTTACGATAAGACTACGCATCCGTTCTTTCGTGGCTTTGACTCGTATTATGGCGTATTGGATGGATGCTGCAATTTCTTCGACCCGACGATTTCCGATCCTCCCTACAAGCGAGCGGGTATTCGCAGCTTCGGTCACGATGACAAGGCGGTTACCGAATTTAAAGAAGGCTATTATACGACCGATGCGTTTACCGACCATACGCTGGGTATGATCAAAGAATACAGCGACAATGAGCGGCCATTCTTTATCCATCTGTGTTATACAGCGCCCCATTATCCGCTACATGCGAAACCGGCTGACATAAAGAAGTATGTGGGTAAATTCAAAATGGGCTGGGATCAGATGCGGAAGGATCGCTGGAAACGTCTACAGGAAATGGGAATTGCCGGAGAGAACTGGTCACTTTCGGAAGGTGACAGTCGTGCCTATGACTGGGAGACGGCGAATCAGGAATTTGAAGATCAGCGGATGGCCGTCTATGCAGCGATGATTGACAGTATGGATCAGAATATCGGCCGCATCATGACGACGCTCAAAGAGACGGGGCAACTCGACAATACGCTGGTCCTGTTTCTTTCCGATAATGGAGGCTGCAGTGAAGAACCAGGAGGTCGCAATCCCCAGGAGAGAACTCCCGGGCCGAAAGATGATTACGTCGCCGTCGGCTCTGCCTGGGGGTGGGCTCAGAATTCTCCGTTCCGTCGCTATAAATCGTGGGTGCATGAGGGAGGCATCTCGACTCCAATGATTGCCTGGTGGCCGGGCAAGGTGCCAGCGGGAGCAATCAATCGCAGTCCGGCGCATATCATTGACTTGATGCCCACTTTTCTGGAGATGGCAGGAGCAGAATATCCAAAAACATACCAGGGGCACGAGATTCTACCTGTGGAAGGAACCAGCATCCTTCCTCTCTTACAAGGGGAAGAAAAGACCTTGCACGATTCGCTGGCCTGGTACTGGTCCGGGAATCGGGCGTTAAGACAGGGACCGTGGAAACTGGTATGGGACAAAGGTGTCGGGGAGTGGGAGCTGTACGATATCAGTGCCGACCGGTGTGAAACGAAAAATCTGGCAAAGCAGCAGCCGGAACGGGTGCAGCAGATGTCGAAAGACTGGTTTGCCTGGGCGGAAAAAGTGGAGCTGGGTACGAAGGTCAAGCAGAAATAAGTTGCTTATGGCAGGTCATCATAAGTCAGTGTCGGCAGTCCGATCTGTTGCGCGTGTGCCAGGATTTCTTCGAGTGCCCGCGGCTGTAGATGATGTCCTGGTCCCTTGTCGCTGATGTTGTGCGCATAAAACACCACGATTTCGCCTCGCTGTTTGGCGTGGTCCATCGCATCTTTAATTTCAGTGATATAGTCAGGTCGTTTATCCGTCCCGGCGTAATCAATGCCGGTTCCGATCAGACAGCCTCGACTGGCGATTTGGTCGACGGGAGTAAAGATGGTTTTCAGATCGCGCATCCGCTGGCCAGGAGTGAGGCCTGTTCCTCCTCTTAAGTGACGGAACGTTTTGAGTAGCGCTATATCAATTTCCTCACTGTGGGAACTGCTGGGATAGGCGAAGGCTGTTGGCTTAAAGCCAGCTTCTGTCAGCCGTTTGACGGAAGGATCGATTTCATCCTGCAGATACGCTTTCATGCCTTTCGTACGGACGTAGTCGACGGCTTTAATATGATTCACACTATGACTGCCTATGGCATGGCCGGCGTCCTGTAACTTTTTCAAACCGGCAATCTGCGCGGGTTTCAGCGTGTAAAAGTGATCAACAAAAAAAGTGGCATGCGCGTCGTACTTTTTGAAGAGTGGAATCTGCTGGACCCACTGGTCGACATATCGGTCGTCGAATGTCAGAACTATGCCGGATTTAAATGATTTTTTGATTGTGGCCGGTTTCTCTGCAGCGGGAGCGACCGGTGTGATCAGGAACAGACAGAGCAGGGAGAGAAAAAATCGCATGAGCTAACTTTACATAAAAGAGGATTCACAGAAACTTGAAGAAGTTCCTAACTATTGTTTGTCGACAGTCTTTAGTTCAAACAACTTGGGAGAAACTTTAACCATACCCAGGTCATTTTTACCCGGTTTTATCTGAATTTTAATTCGTCCTCGCTCCCAATCTTCTCGGGCTGCCAGATGTCCCACTCGTTCGTGCCAGACACGAAACTCCCATTCTCCGACGGGCAGGTTTTTAATCTGGAATGCGCCGGTTTCATCCGTGATGGAAAAATAAGGATGATTCTGAACGAGCAGGTAACTGCTTTCCCAGGGGTGGATATCGCATTTGATCAGCATGGGAAACAGTTCCGCATGGTTAAACGGGATGATTTTCTTACGATCCCTGTTTTCATGAAGCGAATCAGGCAGGTGATTTTTAAGGGGAAATAAGTGTGTCAGATGCAGATGCGGGGTTTGATTCAGGACCACCAGTTTCTGGTGCGGCTGCCAGAGACCGGCAGTATGCGGTTCGATGTGGTCTCCCTGATGTTGAATCACAACCTGATCCGGCAGCTTCTGATAGTCCGGATGAATCAGCTCCTGTTTGAAACTTCGGTCCTTTAAAAACACAAAGATATTCTTGATGCCCCCCTGTGGTCCGATGATCAATGACTGGTCCTCAGGGATTCTGGGATCCGTTTGTTTGACAGGAGTACCTGTATAGACGAACTTTCCCGACAATGTCCCCCACTCAGCTGCTGCCACGGACTGCCCCCCAAATATGACCAGCCCACTGATCAGCAGGCACCAGGCAAAACACTGTTGAGGACGGTACAAGGTTTTGAACTTTCTCTGATTGAAGGTCGCTATTGAGTTTGAAAATCAAAATTCAGAAGATGACCGAAGACAGTCATCCAATGCATCAACTCTCATGTTAACTGATCACAGGTCTGGTGGGAAATGTAATTCTGATTTGCATGGGCTGTCCCACAGGTTACACTGGCCAGTAACATTTTGTTTTACCAGTCTCTAACTTTTAAATTGCTCGAGTTCAACGCATGCAGGATGTAACCCAAATCTTACAGGCTCTGGAAGCAGGCGATGTCGCGGCGACGGATCAGCTGCTGCCAATCGTGTATGCGGAACTGCAGCGACTGGCGCGGCATAAGCTTTCAAACGAACCACCGGGACAGACACTGACGGCGACGGCACTGGTTCATGAAGCTTATTTGAGACTGGTTGGGGATGTGAGCGAACAGCGATGGGATCATCGGGGGCATTTTTTCTCAGCTGCTGCGGAATCAATGAGGCGGATCCTGATTGAAAACGCCCGCAGAAAAAAACGGTTGAAGCATGGCGGCGAGCATGCGCGGGTCGATCTACCCGAGATCGCAGCACCGGCGCTGGAACGTCCTGACGACCTGCTGGCGCTGGACGAGGCGTTGACTCAGTTTGCGAAAGAGAGTCCGGACAAAGCAGAACTGGTTAAGCTGCGATACTTCGCAGGACTGAGCGAGCAGGAAGCAGCTGAGGTACTGGAGATTTCACGCGCGACTGCAGCGCGACACTGGGCTTATTCGCGTGCGTGGCTGTTTTCTCAAATAAAGTCTGACACTGATCAAACGATTTGATAGTATGTGTTTACGGCGAATTCTACCTGCCCGCCAATAAATCATTTCTGATAGAAACACTTTTTATTTCTGATTTAGTGAGGCGCGCCAGATCTGAAAATCGCATGATTCAATAGAGGGGGAACAAGGAATGTTCCGTAATCAATTCTGAGCCTGATGGGGTCCTCCATCCTGACGAAAAATGAAATCATGTCCGATCCTGCATCCGAAAATCCGGAATTTGAACCGACGCGTGAGAATGTAAATCCACAATCAGTCGAAGGTTTATTTCTGGTCGCGTTAGAAAAAAAGACACCAGCAGAGCGGGCCGCTTTTCTGGAAGAGATGTGTGGCGACAATCGGGAACAACGTCGTCGCGTCGAAGCGCTGCTGCTGGCTTATGATGATGCCGGTAGTTTCCTGGAAAAGTCGCCCGTCGATTCAGGAGAAGTGCAACCTTTTAGTCTGGAATTTCTGACGCCCTCAACTGACCCGAATCTGCTGGGGACACTCGGTGAATACCAGATCTACAATATTATCGGACAGGGGGGCATGGGAATTGTCTTTCGTGCCCAGGATCCCAAATTGAATCGCATTGTGGCTATTAAAGTCATGTCACCTTTACTGGCGGTGAATCCAAATGCGAAGAAACGGTTTATCAGGGAAGCACAAGCAGCCGCTGCGGTGAGCCATCCCCATATTGTGACGATTCATGCCGTCGACGAAGACAAACTGCCTTACCTCGTAATGGAGTATGTCGTCGGCCAGTCACTGCAGGAGAAACTCGATAAGGTGGGGTCGCTCAAAGTAACAGAGATCCTGCGGATTGGCAGTCAGATCGCAGAGGGGTTGGCGGCTGCTCACAAACAGGGGTTGATTCATCGCGATATCAAACCAGCCAATATTCTGTTGGAAAATGGTGTCGAGCGGGTCAAGATTACTGATTTTGGCCTGGCCCGGGCCGTCGATGACGTCACGATCACCAGGACCGGAGAAGTCTCAGGCACTCCCCAGTATATGTCTCCCGAGCAGGCGACAGGGGATCGGATTGACCAGCGGAGTGATTTATTCAGCCTGGGTGCGGTTCTGTATGCAATGTGTACGGGACGTTCGCCATTTCGTGCCAGTAATCTGGCTGCGGTGGTTCGTCGTGTGTGTGATGATACTCCGCGCCCGATTGCAGATGTCAACGAAGATATTCCGCCCTGGTTGAGCGAAATTATCAACTGTCTGCTGGAAAAACAACCTGAAAACCGGATCCAGACAGCAGCCGAAGTTGCCGAGTTACTGGGAGCTCATTTGGCGCGTGTGCAGCATCCGGCAGCGATGCCTGTGATAGAACGGAAACCGTCTGAGCCTGCCCGGCAGGAAGCAACGCTGGAACCCGTGGCGTTTCCGCTGGATGTTAAACCGGATCCGCGGGTTTTCATGCCAGTCGCTCATGCCAATTTCTTCCTGTTTGGAATGATTATGTTTTCCGAGCCCCATGCTCCGTTCTCCTTTCCAATGGTTGCTGGATCAGGTGTGCTGCTGGGGGTTTTGATAGCTTTAGTGGTGTATGAAGCAGCACGTCGTCAGGCGAAGCCTTTTCTGTCACTGCAGATGTCCGACGCGATTTCCATGCCGGTTGCATTAGCGGGGGGGACGCTGCTAATGCAATCTCTATATTATCTTGAGTTTATTCCCGACTTTCCGAGACCACTTCTCTATATGCTGTTTGTGATTGGTTTCACGATTTATTTTGTGGGGAATCTTCGAAAGCGTTCTCCACAGTTGGATCAGCTACAGCAACAACCAGTGGAGTCTGTTTCATCACAGGCTAAACAAACAAATGGTTTGAAGTCTTCGACCTCTGTGGTGCTGGAAAAAGGGAGCACACCGGCAAATTACATTATTGCAATTGTGATGGGCCTGGTATTAGGAACGATCATCGGATTGAAGATGATCAGTCCCAGCACTCCCGAATCGAGTATGACTTATGAGACCATGAATAAAATTATGAAATTCACGGGCACGCTCATAGTTATTTTGTCTATAGCCTCAATAGTCTATTGGAATCGAGCAGATAAAAAACCGCTCCCTTTTTTAACATGGTTCCTGTCAATGTTGGCGATGTTTTTGACGTCGGCGTTGTCATTTATCACTACCGCAATCATCCGTTCTGCACCCCCCGGATCAGAATTTCAATCGGTGCATGCATCGATCCTGGCGGCTTCGGTGTTGGGCGTGCTGGCTGTTGCCGGGTTCGCTATCTGGGGGCAGTGGCAGCATATTTCAAAACAGGGAGCTGAATATGTCGCGGCAGTGAAACAGAAAGATGCACGTACTCTGACGGGGACCGGCATTGTGATCTGGGTGATGATGGTTCTGTTTTACTGGATGTTTACAACAGGAGTCTACCAGCCTGCGTTCCTGGTTCAGGGAGAAAGGTATTTGGTGCCGGTCTTGATCTTTTCCCTGATGGGCGGGCTCTTCGTGACAGCAGGGTTCCTGATGGAACGCAATCGTACACAGGGAACTGTTACGCAACATGAGGAAATAGAGGAGACCTCTGCGTACTCTGTATCGAAGTCGGTTCCCGCGGGAGTCTCCCGGGGATCCTGGGGCGATCGGGCCGCTGTCTGGATTGGGAGCATTATGTTGGTGCTTCCGGTTTTTATCTTGCTCTATGGCAGGTCGACCGGACAGCATTTTGCAGCGAATGTTGAAGAAATGACGCTGGTCAGCGCGTTGTTCTTCGGGCCGATCGGACTCCTGGTGCTGGTGTGCGGGCTACAGAATCTGGTGGCACCAAATTCCAAGGCAGCTAAGTTCATGGATGGACTATTTCTGCTGGCTTGTGTTATTGCTGGGCCATTGGGGATTTTGCTCTATATCGCCCGCTATCTCAAACAGCGTGATAATCCGGTGGCAGGTAACCTCGAGCAACCACCGGTCACTTCCGGCGAAGACCCGTTTGTACGCGAGCATCGTCGCTCCAACAGGCGGGTCATCCTGGGAGTTGTGATTGCCATCGGTCTGTTGTTGGGAGCAATCCTGTCTGTGCAGATCTGGCGGCATCTGAATCAGGTTGAGAAACAATGGGTCCTGATCTGGGGTTTGAGACTGGCAGTGATCTGTGGGATGTTCATCGCCGCGTATTTTATTAAGCGGAAAGCAGCTTCAGCGGCGAGAAATAACCCCTGGAATATCATGGGATGGTTGGCCGCGGTACTGGCTGGTCTGTTTACACTCACAATGTTGATGCAGGTCGTAAGCGAGCCTGGTAGCGATTGGGTTGAGATTACCTTTGATAAGCAGTATCCAGTGACGCGTATTTCAACTAAACCTGGTGAGGAAATACATGTTGTTTCTCAGCCGGTTTTAGTCAAGTTGTTACCGGGTGAGCATACTTTACAGGTTACTTATAAAGCGTCTGGCAAGACGTTGCGTTTTACAAGAAATGTAAAAAAAATAGCTGGGAAACGACAAAAAATACACTTGGCTCCATTAATTAAGCATTTCGTTAACGACGCCAAAGAAAGAAAACTAGAGGAAGCAGAACGTGAGAAGAATATTGGTGCGATCTTAATGAGCGGACAAGCGCCCGGCTTGCGGGCCGGTGTATTTCCGGTTGATCCGATGCAGGTGGGCCCGGAAGATGGTCTTTTCGGTTTTGCCGATCGATTCTTTACTCAGAAGCCACAACTGGTGGAACTACCCGCTGGGAAGTATGCCATCCGCGTTTCCAGTAAAAACGCCGGTTGGGAAGTTGAGGGAGGAAATCCAAAATATGATCTGGCTGAGGTCGAAGTGAAGCCGGGGGCGATCGTGGTTCCCGTCACGCTTAAACGGGACTATGCAAAACTGGCTGAGAATCCCCCGGACTGGTCCACAGGAGGGCTATTCAAGTTTCGCTGGCCTGACTGGAAAATGGGGGGAGCTCAGATATTTACACTTACCGCGCTTCAGGCAAAGGTCGTGCAGAAACTGCTCAAGGCCTATGCCACCAATCAACCGGAAGTCTCTGAGAAGATCCTCCTGCCAGTGGTCCCGGCAGGCGAGGATGCAGAGTCTTTCCAATCACTGAAAGATGTGTTTAATGACGGACAGCATCCCGCCTGGGATAAACTGATCGTCCCTGGAAAAGAAACAGGTGCCTGGCGACTGGCGGAGCCTGAAATTAATAGGCCATCGACAGGGGATCCATTTGGAAATGTCAGTAATCAGCCTGCAAAAAAGAGAGCAGCAGGGGGGGCACTCATTCTATCGAAAGAGCCTGGCTTGCAGGTAGAGGTCAATCTAGTGGATGCACCACAGAATCCGGTAGATAAACCCTGGATGATGAAAAAGTCTATGGCGGGCAAATCTATTTTCGAAATGTCCCCCGGCAACTACATGCTGAAAGTCGTCAGTAATACTGCTGGTTGGGTAATCGAAGGACAACCAGTTCAATATGTTGATTCACAGGTCACGGTGAAGTCTGGTGAAATTGTCAGGAAAACGATTCGTCATGATTTCCGGAAACTCTCGGAGCAGCACCCCAACTGGTCCAAGGGAGACAGTTTTAAGTTCCGCTGGCCTGGGCCCAGGAAAGAGACAGGGATGGGGATGGGGGTATATTTGCCTTATACCCTCTCCACGTCTCAGGCGAAGGTGGTGCAACAGTTACTGGCTGCGTTTGCTGCCGGAAAACCAGATGTGGCAGAGTCGGATTTGCTCAAGACAGCGAATTTCCATTTTGAACTCGTACCGTACGCCTCAATAAAAGAAATATTCAGCACAATTCAGTACCCTGCCTGGGATACATTGATTGTTCCCGGGAAATCAGAGGGTACCTGGCGATTAAATGAGCCAATTCTAACCGAAATAAATCTAAAAAATCAGGCCCGTTTCTAAATGACCAGGGTGAGTATACCAAAATGTATTGACAGAAGCAGTATGAATTCATTCTGCAAGTGGAGAACATGAGATGAGAGAGTTTATTACAACGATTTCTTCTCTGATTATCATTGTGTGCTGCTTCTGCAGTTTTCTACCATCCGAAGAATCTGATGTAGATCAAAGCAGGCAGGATCAGTTTTCGGGGGCCAGTGGGAAATTCATCCAGGATGATAAACCTGTATCCCGGTCGAAACTGTTCAAAAAAGTTCAGGCAGTGAAGATGAAACAGGGAGTTCTGATGTTCGTGACGCTGGAAGAAGAGGGGGGATTACGAGAACATTATTTTCAGATTCGAGACCGGAACGTGATTCTCTGTAATCTGGGGGACGCGAAGATGCCTCTTGATTCCATCAAGTTTGAAGAAGATGGTGCGAATACTATCATCGTGACGATTCCGCCAATGTACGATGTAGATCTGTTGGAAGCATTGACTTCAATGTGATGAGAATTTCCTGGGGTGTTTTCGTTTATGACAGGCATACTCAGAACGGAAGCAGGTTGGTTTCATCCAGCATGTTCAAGAAGAAGGGGTCGACGGCTTCTGGTTCCATAGGGTTTTCATATTCATAATTCAATTCCCACTCTGGGAGTTTACGAATTCCAGGGGCGAGGGTTTCCTGCATCAGTCCGGTTTCTGAATGTTCGTAATCCAGCAGGTGACCGAGTTCATGCTGAATGACGGTCCAGAGATCGATGCCATCAGCAGCGTCGCTGTCGGGCAGGGCGATCAGGGTCAATTCGCTGGACCAGGTGTATTCACTGTATCCGGTGAGAGTTGAGTCGATAAACCAGCCATAACCGGCGGCATCGACGTCGATATAAATTGTACTGCCCGCTGCAGCTCCCAGAATATCACCACCAAGGTCGATCACCTGGATGTCGATGTGTTTCAGAGATTTCTGCTGTTCACTGGAAAGAACCGGGCTGTTCATGGTCTGATCGATCACAGTGTCGAATGTGGAAACGACGTCGGACTGCGAAACGGAATCTGCTGTCACAGGTGGTGTGCTCAATGTGTCGACGAGCAGTAAATCAGACCATGCGTTCGGGTAAGTTTGAGGATATATGACCTCAGTCTGATCCTGTTTACCTTTGTTATAATTCCCTACAAGTGAAATCAGGTCCCTGTAATTTATACGATCATCCTGATTGAAGTCAGAGAACCAGGCGAATTTGGAATCAGACTCGCTGGGAACCGTATTGTACAAACCGACTAAGAGGATCAGGTCGCGATAATTAATAATATCATCGTCATTCAGGTCGAACGGGTTGGCGTAGATTGACGCTCCTGGCGACAAATCCACGTTTACAGTGACTGGTGTATTTCCACCTAATTCGACATGAGAATTTGTGATCTCAAAGTTCAGATTATAGGGGCCAATGCTATTAGGCTCGGTTTCGAGTGAAACCTGGTCTTCAGAACCAGGTGAGAAACGAACACGAGCGAATAAAACCGGGCTGTCCGCTCCCAGGTGATTTATTGTTGTTTCAGCATAAATTCCTGTAACGGATCCAGTCAGATCATTGATGGAACCAGCCTGATTTTGTGTGAAGCCTTCTCCAAATTCAATTTCTGCAGCAGAGGTGTATGCCGTGTTGTACTTGAAATCTGCACTGACTGAATAGACTCCCTGGTCGACCTGGCTGGTGAGTTCGACCCAGATCTCTACCCAGTAGGTGGACCATTCACTGATGATGCTTTCATTTTCAGGAAGTGTGTCTGCTTCTCCTGTCAGACTGGTACTGGTTGGCTGATTCACCACTCTGAAGTGAATTTCCCCCGCTGTGATAACTTTGTCCTGGATTGTGATCACTGCCTGATCGTCTGCGATTGTGACATCGCGCGCTGTAGTTTGAATATTTTCTAAATCGATCTGGAAGGTTTCATTGATTTCAAAATGATCAGAATTGACGATCGCAACCGTGATAGTCTGTGACAGGTCACCGGGATTGAATGTTAAGGTTCCTGAAACAGCAAGGTAATCATCGGGGTGATTTGAGGTCCGATCAGACGTGGAGAAGTCTATGCTGACGGCGGTATCCACAGAGGCGTCCAGAGAGACAGTAATCACCGCTGTTCCGGCATTTTCAACAACAGTAATATCATCAATGGAAATCTGAGCCTGATCGTCGTCCTGGATTCTCACAACAGCCTGATCATTTGCCAGAGTAATGTCGGCCTCGTTTGCCTGAATGTCAAATAGATTAATCAGAAAGGTTTCATCGGACTCAACCAGATCGGTATTTACCAGGGAGACGGCAATGGTTTTACTCTGCTCCCCGGAATCAAATGTCAGCGTTCCTGAAGTCGCAATAAAATCCAGCGTGTCAAGCGCAGACTGCTCAGCGGTGGCATAGTCAACAGTGAAAGCGGTTTCAACCGGTGTGCTCAATTCGACGGTCAGTAAGGCCGTGCCTGCGTTTTCATCGACTGAAATATCACTGATGGAAATACTGGCCTGATCATTATCCTGAATCGTAATCAGCGCCTGTTCGCTGAGGAATTCAACATCATAACCATTTGCCTGGAGATTGGTCAGGTTGAATAAAAATGATTCATCACCTTCCACAAGGTTGTCGTTGAGAATGGGTATCGAAACGTATTTGGTCTGTTGTCCTGCCAGGAAGGTCAGGGTGCCTGACTTTCCGAAGTAATCTGAAGCGTTCAAAGCAGAGTCATCGGCAGTGGCATAGTCAAACGTAACCGTGGACGAGACGGGGTGATCCAGAGTGACCTGGATCACCGCAGATCCGGATGACTCATTCACTGTGATATTATTGACTGAAAAATTCGCAATATCATCATTTTCGATTGTCAGGACGGACTGCGAGTCGGCAAGAATAACGAAAGGTCTGGTCGTCTGTAAATTGAAGAGATTGATCAGCAGGGTCTCTGTCATTTCCGTGTATTCATCGTCAGTGATAACAATGGGGATGGACTTGGTGAGTTCACCAGGGGCAAATGTCAAAGTACCTGACAGTTGTTCGAAATCGGCAGATTGAGTGGCTGACTGACCGATGGTGCTGAAATCGATGGAAACCGGTGTCGGTAGCGGTTTATCCAGAGAGACCGTCACATACGCAGTTCCGGTATCTTCCTGAACGGTAAGATCACTGATGCGCAGATTAGCATGATCATCATCAAGAATCGTGATAACGCTATGGGAATCTGCAAAACCGACATTTGCTGTCCCAGCATCGATGTTGATCAGGTTAATCTGAAATGTATCATTCAGTTCTACCCGATCGGAATCGACAATATTTACGGTAATGGTTTTGGTCTGCTCACCGGGGGAAAACGTCAGGGTGCCATCCATGAGGAAGCTTCTGTCAAGACCGTAGTGAGAAGAA
>TARA_R110001592_G_scaffold96451_2_pt1 | contig 17480 bp, 19 predicted proteins | sample TARA_R110001592 | Tara Oceans TARA_R110001592 (sample SAMEA4398387) | marine metagenome | biome: Polar Biome; feature: [SRF] surface water layer (ENVO:00010504); material: water (ENVO:00002006), including particulate matter (ENVO:01000060) such as... | depth 5 m | reverse complement strand
AATAGCCAGCCGATGTATGATAGAATAGAAAAGATTAATAAATTATATGACCAAGGTAATACTATAATTTATTGGACTGCTAGGGGTACTGGAAGCGGCAAGGACTGGTCTGATGTGACGAAAAAACAATTCAAAAGATTTAAAGTCAAGTACCATGATCTAAAGTTTGGCAAGCCGATTTATGATCTTTTTGTTGACGATAAGAACATAAACTCAGAAGATTTCTTTAAATGAATATCAAAAAAGTAATCATCACTGGTGTGACAGGTCAAGATGGAAGCTTTATGGCGGATTATCTTTTGGAGAACACTGAACATACTGTTGTAGCTGGTGTTCGCAGATTGAGTGTTAAAAACCACGATAATATTGCTCATCTACTAGACAATCCTCGATTTCAACTCATTGACTTAGATGTCGCTGATCAAGCTAATACAGAGCTGGTTATAGCAGATCATAAGCCTGACTATTTTATTAACTTTGCTGCTAACTCTTTTGTAGGTGTTAGTTGGAAGATGCCTGTTAATCATATGGAGACAAATGCTATGTCTGTCCTGTACCAGCTTGAAGCAATCCGCAAGCACTGCCCTTCATGTAGATATTACAATGCTGGCTCTTCAGAGGAGTTTGGGGACGTTATATGTTCCCCTCAGTCAGAGCTTCATCCTTTACGTCCAAGAAGTCCCTATGGGGTTTCTAAGGCTAGTGCTAGGCATATGGTAAAGGTGTGGAGAGACTCTTATAATTTGTTTGCAATACAAGGATGGTTGTTTAACCATGAAGGTACTCGTCGTGGAGAAGAATTTGTTACTCGAAAGATCACCAAAAATGTGGCTCGTATCAAAAATGAGTATATTTTAAATAATTTTAAACCCCTTGAACTAGGAAACATTGATGCAAAGAGGGATTGGAGCGATGCTGAAGATTTTGTAGATGGTATTTGGTTAATGTTAAACCAAGAAGAGCCTGTGGAATACGTTCTTTCTTCTAATGAGACCCATACGATTAGAGAATTTGTAGAACAGGCGTTTAATTTTGCTGGTTTCGCTGTAGAGAAGTGCAAGTGGGTTGGGGAAGGCGTAGATGAAAAGTATGTACATGAAGGTCGGACGTTAATGAAGATTAATCCAGAATTCTATAGGCCAGCTGAAGTAGAAATTCTTTTGGGTGATTCCTCAAATGCCCGCAAGTCTCTCAAGTGGGAGCCAAAAACAGATTTTAATGGACTTGTGAGAAAAATGGTTATGAACGATTTGTCTTGACTTATATCTATTTTTCCATAGCATAGTTATTATGCCGCGAGGTAAAAAGCAATGCCCTAACTGCAACTCTCTCCAAGCAGCTAGGGCATTGTCTTGCTCTGACTGTAATTACACCTTTAGTCTCAAAAAAAATAAGACTAAATCTCCAAAGCCCTTTTTTAAAGAAAGAAAAGAATTTATAAAGAGGATGCTGTGCGGAGGGAAGTCTGAAGATATGAAGTTGGATATGATGGTAGCCACAAGTATTTTTAAAAACTTTGAAAATGACTTGGATTTCTTGGGAAAAGTCAAGCCTCCATTTAAATTTGAAGGGTCGATAAAATATTTCTTCAGCAAGGATGGAAAGGAGTATCTCCGAAAGAAAAAGCTTGAGTTTGAGTACAATCCAGAAAATACAGAGAAAATGATTGACCATCTAGAAAAAATAGGAGAAGATATAGAAATCTCAAAAAGACCAACCCTAAGAAATTTTTTAAACGATGAGTAAGATAAGCACTAAAGAGTTCACAACGCAGTTTTTCAAATCTACAAAAGATTATCATTACAACCTTGAAGAGACGGCTGATGATTATATTGTCTCAAGTGGTTCTATGATTCTAGACTCTTTTTTAGGAGGAGGCTTGGCTGCAGGAGTTCATCGTTTTGTGGGTGCCAATGAAGGAGGTAAGACTAATGAAGCCCTACATGTTATGCTTAATATGGTTAACTCTATTGACAACTCAAAGGGGGTTTTTATAAAAGCTGAAGGCAGGTTGTCTAAAGAGATTCAAGAGAGATCTGGGTTGAAGTTTGTTTTCTCTCCAGAAGATTGGGTTTGTGGTACTTGTTTGGTTTTTGAGTGTAATGTTTTTGATGTAGTATTTGATTTTTTAAGAGGTCTTCTCAGGAATAATCCTGATAAAGAAAAATTTTGCATTGTCATCGACAGTATGGATGGCTTGCTTCCTAAAGCTGAACTTGATAAAACGACCAGCGATGCCGCAAAAGTTGCTGCTGGTGCTTTAATGACTTCAGATTTTTTGAAACGAGTTAGTATTGGAATGGCAAAGTTTGGTCATATGTGTATATTAATCTCTCAGGTTCGGTCGAGAATTGATGTAAATCCTTACGCTAAGGGTGACCCAAATAACCAGACTAGCGCTAGCGGTGGCAATGCAGCTCTTCACTATCCTGATTGGATTCTTGAATTCCAGAAACAGAATAAATCAGATAAGATCCTAGAGAAACCTAATCAGCAAATAACTCCAGATAATAAAATTTATGGGCATATGGCCAAGGTTTTGATTTGCAAGTCTACTAACGAGACAACAGGTCAGATCATAAAGTATCCAATTAAGCATGGGAGAATGAAAGGCAAGTCGATCTGGATCGAGAGGGAGATTGTAGAGATGCTTATGATGTGGGGATTTTTGGAGAAAGCTGGAGCTTGGTTTTCTGTAGACGAAGAAGTTGTTCTATACTTAAAGGAAAAGGGTTTGGAAATTAAACCAAAATTCCAAGGAATGGCTTCGATTTACGAACATCTAGAACAGGATGCTGCTATGACATTAGCCTTAAAAGAATTCGTACAAGAGAAGATCTTGAAATGATATTTTTGACAACTACAGGTAGGCAGCAAAAAATAAAGAACTCTACTAAATATTTAATTAAGTGGGATAAAGCTTGTAGAAGTAAGATTCAGAAAAAGATTAAGGATCTTCTCTACAACTATTGGGCTGCGGATATTGTATTCGAAGAGCTACCTGTTGCAGGTACTAGGATGACTATCGACTTCTACAACGCCAGCAGAAAGATAGCGGTTGAGGTTGATGGGAATCAGCATTATAAATTTAACAAATTTTTTCACTCTAATTCTAGGCAAAAATTTTTAGCCCAGCTTCAGAGGGATGATAAGAAGGAGTATTTTTGCGAGATTAATAATATAAAGCTTGCTAGAGTATTAGAGTCAGATAAATTAAGTGAAGAGTTGCTTAAGGATTTAGGTATTATATGAATTACAATAAAGATGAAGGTGTGGCGATACCGCAATCGATCTTGACAAAGATCTATGATTGTACTGGTTCTCCTAATGGAGGCAATAAAGGTTTTTTCTTGTTTTATGTTAATGATATGGGACAACCAAGTGTGGCTTCTAAAACAGAGAATCCATGCGTAGATATGGCTTTATCTAAGCTTGTGGAACTTTTTGTAGAGAAAGAATTAGAAGCATGATTTTTTCCTACGATCTCGAAAAGAAAGTTTTAAGTGGCCTTCTCCAGCATCCTCATAAATGGGAAGAGATTTCAGTCTTCATTAAAGAGAAGGATTTTTATAGGGAGGATTCCAAGGTTAATATTTCTATTTTCAAGTTAATCAGGAATGCATTGGATAATGCTGAGACGATAGATGATACGATATTAATCCAAAGGATTAACCAATTAAAGATAAGTTTTCCAGACAGCATCGACGTAGCTGAGTATGTTTATTCTTTGGCTTTTTATAAGATATCCGACGAGGTGTTCCTTGCTTCTGTAAAAGAGCTTAAGAAATTTACCGCTAGAAGGGAGATTTATAATTCGTGTAAGGATGTGGCATCCTTTGTCAAGAAGGCTGATCCAAGCTTGAAGTATACTGACATAGTCGAAAAGGCTGATCAGATGTACAATGACAGCATTAATGACTTCGAAATGTCTGATTCTGGTCCTCTAAACCTCTTTGAGATGATGGAGGAAGTGGTAGAGGAGCGTGGGAATAACCCTATAACTGAGTTCGGGATGCTTGGTCCACACCAAAGAGTTAATGATATGTATGGGTCTCTTTTGCTGGCAGGTAATATTTCGGTTATAGTTGCTCGTTCTGGGGTTGGTAAAACACAATTTTGCATGGACTACTCTACAAGGACTTCTGCCAAGTACGATGTACCTGTTCTGCACTTTGATAACGGAGAAATGAGCGAGGAGGAACTTATATTTCGCCAGTGTTCGTCGATGACTGGTATCCCAGTTTGGTTGCTCCAGACTGGAAAATGGAGGAGTTCTAGTTACAAAGAATGGTCTGCGGAAGAGGTCGTTAAGAAAGTGAGGTCTGCTTGGTCTAAGATAAAAAATCTAAAGTTTTATTATGAAAATGTGGCTGGGATGTCTCCAGATGAAATGTGCTCCCTGCTTAAAAGATTCTATTACTCTAAGATAGGTCGAGGTAACCCATTGATATTTAGCTTTGATTACATTAAGAGTGATTTCGGAAACATGGGCAAAGGGGATGGTTGGCAACAGGTATCTTATATGGTACATAAGTTTAAGCAGACTATTCATCGGGATCTCTCCTTTGATGGGAAGCCGTGTGTTTCTATGTTGACTTCTGTTCAATCTAATAGACTTGGGATTACGAACAATCGCCAAGCTAATAATATAGTAGATGATGAAAGTGTTGTTTCATTGTCAGATGGTATTACCCAATTTTGTTCTCATTTATTCTTGCTCAGAAAGAAGGTGGCTGAAGAGATACACGAAGAAGGCGAGTCTTTTGGAACTCACAAGTTAGTTAATTTAAAAGCTAGGCACTTGGGTCGAGATGCTCTTAGAGCGATTAATCCAGTTCAAATGCCAGATGGTACAAATAGGTCTAATTTCATAAACCTGCATATGCAGAACTTTAGAATAACAGAGAGGGGTGATCTACAGGATGTGGTTGATTCAATGAACAATATTGATGTTAATGTGGAGTCAGGTGGACCAGTTGATTCTATCCCAGTCCTATTGAGGAATGATTAATTACAGAGAAATCCTTGAAGACCTAGGTTATAGGCTTAAAGATCACGGTTCTTATTGGCGTACTAATGCTGTGTATAGAGCGGGTGATAATTCGACTGCTCTTCAGATTTATAAAGACACTGGTGTTTGGAAGGACTTCGTAGAAGATTCTATGTTTTTTCCTTTTGAACTTCTTATCCAGAAGACTTTAAATACAACTGACAAAGGAGTTATATCTTCATATATTAAGAAGGATAGTGTAACAATTAACCATAGAGTCCCTAAAAAAAACCTTTTGACTGAAGAAAAAACATATCCCACATCATCTTTAAGTAGATTACTCCCTCATTATGATTTTTACATTGATAGGGGAATATCAGAATCAACATTAAAAAAGTTTCGTTGTGGGCTAGCTATGTCTGGGAAAATGTACCAGAGAGTGATCTTCCCTATATTCAGACAGGATGGTCGGATACATGGGTTTTCTGGTAGAAAGGTTACTGAGGATAAAAGACCTAAATGGTTGCATATGGGAAAGTGTTCTAATTGGTTCTACCCATTTTTCTCCATACAGGAGATCCAAGATTCTATTATTGAGTCTGGTTCGGTTCACATAGTTGAATCCATAGGGGACTGTATATCATTGTATGAAGCGGGTGTAAAAAACGTACTTGTTTCTTTTGGTTTGAATATCTCTCCGAAGTTTATATCAAAGCTAAACTCCCTCCCAATAAACAAAATCTATTTAGCCTTTAACAATGATTTCGAATCAGATTCTAATAGAGGATTCCAAGGGGCTATTAAATCTATATTTAAATTAATTGATATAATTGATTTCGAGAATATTTATTTTTCTCCGCCTCCTGAAAATGATTTTGGAGAAATGAGCAAATTAAATATAGAAAAATATGTTGATTTTAGCTACAATATGTCTCATGAGGATTCCATGTCCCGTGTTTTGGATTTCGCTAAAGAGATGAATACAAAAGGAGTTAATAAATCTTTTGCAGCTAATCTCAAGAAGTTTGAAAAGAAATTTAAATTTCATTATGCCTGAGACAGTTAACAAGCCATTATCAGCATCTAGAATAAAAACACTGCAAACTTGTACTTGGCAATACTGGGCTAAGTATCATTTAAGGCTACCTGACAAGTCCAATCACGGTTCTCTTAGGGGGACGATATGTCACGCCATTTTTGAGAACTTAGGGAATCCAAGGCACAGAAAACATTATAAGGCTATAATTAAAGCTCAGGATATTAATGTTAGCCCTTCCATTAAAAGAATGGTGGAAGCGTATGCGATTAAGTACGAGATTTCAGATTTTGAAAATATGGACTTGATCAACAAGATGACAGTTGAGGGTCTAAATTTTGATTTTTTTGGAGATGAAAATGGTAAGCCTACGGAAGGTATTTCTGAGAAGGACTTTGATATCTCTGTAGATGAAGAAGGTAAGAATTATAGAATACTGGGGTTCATCGACAAACTGTTTCTCTTTAAAAGAAAGAAGACTGCTGTTATCCGTGACTTTAAAACCTCCAAGAGTATTTTTGAGGGAAAGGAGTATACAGATAACATGCAAGACTTTATGTACTGTCTCGCGATAAAGTATCTCTATCCAGAATATTTAAAGCGCCAGATGGAATTTTTGTTTTTGAAGTTTGACCTGAAGGGGGAGGGTCTTTTGGAGATGGAGCGTTTAGACGATGTTGACCTAGAGGGGTTTGAGTATTTCTTAACAGAGATCCAGCAAGTTATAAACAACTTTAGCGAACATACAGCTAAAAGTGGGTTGGCTTGGGACAAGGGTTATCCTAAAAAAGAAGATGGCTTTGCTGGCAAGATAGTCTGCGGGAGAGCAGACAGAGTGGGGCAGTTGAAAAAAAATGGGGATCTCATGTGGCATTGTCCTTTTAAGTTTCCTTTTGAGTACTTTATGCTAGTAGATAAAGAAGGCAATTATGTAAAGTCTTCTTATACAAAGCGCGATCTAGAAGTCTTGAAAGAAGAGGGGAAGGGATTTAAGGTTGAGCAAAGGCAATATTCTGGATGCCCTTCGTTTTCATTTGACAAGGATCAAGATCTTCTCTAAGATCATTGCGTGATCCCACTGTTTAAGAGCCAGTTTAGCGTAGGGAGGTCTATCCTAACGCTGGACAATATTATAAATATCGCTGAGATAAATTCGTTAAAAGAAGTCGTCTTGGTTGAGGACACTTTCTACGGGTTTAGGAAGTTTAATAAAACTTTCCAAGAGAAGGGTATTAAATTAATATTCGGAATTAGACTTCCTGTTATCAACGATGAGTCGGATGAAGTTCCCAGCAAACTAATTTTCTTCGCCAAGAATAACCGTGGCATTAAAAAGATTCGAGATCTTTATACTAGCGCTTATGCAAGTCCCAGAAAAGCTTTGGTCCTTGGAGATTTCACTGGGGAAGATTTTTCAGATGTGAAAGCAGCAGTGCCATTTTACGATTCTTATATTTATAATAATTTATTCCATTTTGGAATGTCTAATATAAACCTTGACAAGTTAGATCACGTTTACTTCTTGGAAGACAATAATCATCCATTTGATTTTCAATTGAGAAGGGCTATCGAGGATATGAATACTAGTATCGTTGATGGTAACGTCAGTGAGATCAAGTCGGTCTCTACCAAGAGTATTTTTTATAAAAATAAAGATGACTTCCATGCTTTCCAAATGTACAAAGCTGTGTGCAATCGTTCTGGTGGTAGATCGCCAGTTTTTTCTAGACCTAACTTAGATCACTTCTGTTCAGATGAATTCTGTTGGGAGTCTTACAAAGATGTTACCGTATAATCAAAAATACATTGTCTTCGATACGGAGACAGAGGGATTAAACCTCCACTCTTCTAGACCTTGGCAGTTGGCTTGGATCGTCTGCGAAGGCAATAGGGTTATAGAAAGACATGATAGATATATTAGTTTTAAAAAACTTGAGATCTCTCCTTTTGTTCAGGACTTAACAGGTTTTTCTTGGGATCATTATAATAATGTTAAAGAAAGTCCTAAAAAAGTGTGGGGTGATTTTAAAAAGTATTTGTACGATCCTCAATATAAGGTTATAGGGCAAAATCTACTTGGGTTTGATGTTTATATGATAGCAGAGCTGCAGAGGTTTTTGGGGGAAGTCCCTGATTACTCGTACCTTAATCGCATATATGATACTCGGGCGTTAGGGAAGGCTTGTAGAGAAGAACTGAGGAAACCAAAAACCGATTTTCTTAGTTGGCAATATAAGATAATCCACGACAGGAGCTTGAAGTCTAAGGTTTCTCAGAATCAACTTTTGAAATACTTTGGGATTGACTTCGACGAGGAAAAACTGCATAATGCCATGTACGATATCGAAATGTGCTATAAGGTTTTTGTAGAGCTTAAAAAAACAATGGGATTATAATGTTTGAAGATTTTACCACTTATGATGATTGTGAGCCAGCTGGGGTAGAACTCCCTAAGACGCTAGTTCAGAAAGAAGTTTTGGATTCTATCGGCTTAAACCTAGATAGCTCTACAAAAGAAATTATGTATGAGCTGACTAGAAGGGCTTTGCGAGAGAAAGGCTTCCTTAAGAAATCTAATAAATCAATTTATTTCGAGAGAGCCAAGCAGGAGTTGGAAACATTTGAGGAGTTGGGATTCACAGATTATATTTTATTAAACTGGGATATTTTAAATTACTGCCATGAAAATGATATTCCCACAGGTGCAGGCCGAGGATCTGCAGCAGGTTCTCTTGTACTGTATCTTCTGGGTGTTACAGATATCGACCCTATACCTCATGGCTTGTTCTTCGAAAGATTTGTTTCCAAGAGTCGAGCTAAGACAGTAAAGGACTCAAGGGGTAAAGAGTTCTTGGTAGGAAGTTTATTGCCTGATGTTGATACAGATATTAGCTACGAAAAGAGGCAAAGGGTTATCGAGTATATCGAAGAAAAACATAAGGGTAGAACTGCAAAAATTCTAACTTTTAATACATTCTCTTCTAAACTTTGCATAAGAGAAGCCACTAAATACTTTGATGCGGCAAAGGAGGGGGAGGCAGGTAGAATCAGCGACATGATACCAAAGCAACATGGTAAGGTGTATTCTTTGGAAGAGTCAAGAGAAGAGAACGAGAAGTTCGAACAATGGGCTGCTAGTAGAGATTTTACTTATAGAAACGCTAGAAAAATAGAAAATTTAATTAAAAATACTGGAGTTCATCCTTCTGGCATCGCGATTTGCTCTCAAACTATTCAAGACGTAGTTCCGCTCCAGAAAACAAAAGACGATGATTTAGTCACTGGGTATGATATGAATGATGTAGCAGACTTAATGGTAAAGTTTGACATCTTGGGTCTTCGTACTTTAACTATTGCTCATAAAACTTGTGAAAAGATAGGAGTGACAATTGAGGATGTTGACCCAAACGATGAGTACGTTTATGAGGTTTTCCAAAATTTTAATCATCCTGTTGGGTTATTTCAGATATCTGCAGATACAAACTTTCAAGTATGTAAAAGCGTCAAGCCATTAAATTTGGATGAGCTTTCTGATGTGGTTGCTTTAGGTAGACCTGCTGCCTTGCAATTTGTAGACACTTATTGTCAACAAAAATACTCTCCTACAGAATTGAACCTGCACCCTGAATTAGATGAGATTCTATCTTGGTCCAAGAACGTTATCTTGTACCAAGAGCAGTTAATGCAGATCGCACACAAAGTATTTGGCCTTACTTTAGAGGAGGCAGAGGTTCTTCGTAGAATTGTTGGCAAGAAAAAGGTTGATGAAATGCCAGCTTGGAAAGATAAGATTTATCAAGCTGCAGAGGTATCAGGGTTAAGTTCTGAAATTAGTGATTTCTACTGGAGCGCTCTAGATGCTTCTGCTAACTACTCTTTCAACAAGTCTCACAGCTTTGCTTACGCATCTTTGGCTGCTAAAACAGTTTATTTAAAGTACAAGTACCCTAGGGAGTTTTTCTTATCTGTACTTGAGTCTTCTGAATTTGAGCCAGATCCTTTGGGTACTATTACTGGAGTTAATCAAGAGCTTTCTGATTTTGGGGTGAAGCTTTTGCCTCCTAGTTTATTTAGATCTTCCATCAACTTTAAGATTGAAGATGGTAATATTCGCTACGGATTAAATAGCATCAAAGGTATTTCAATAAAGTCTCTGCAAAGTTTGGTGGATTTCAGAGGCATGGAATTCAATAATAAGTACGAGGTATTCACAGCCGCTAAGGAATGTAAAATTAATATTTCTATATTATCCGCCTTAATTCAAGCTGGGGCTATGGATCAAGATAATAAAGATAGAAGCAGACTAGTTTTAGAAGCTCAATCATTTAACTTGTTAACTGATAGAGAAAAAAGGAACTTTGTAAAGATGGGGGAAAGGTTTGGATTTGATATCCTAAACTCGATTTCAGAAGTTGTAGAGACTCAAGCATTGGGTGACGATAACAGGCCCATAATGAAACAGAGTCGATTTGAGACTTTTAAGAAAAAATACTCAAGGTACAGGGAGATATACAAAGAGAACATTAAACATCAAAAGTTTTCTGATTGGTGGTACGAGAATAGTTTGCTTGGGTATAGTTACTCTCATGAATTAAGGGATTGTTTTGTCGAATCTTTGGGTGGTCAAGTACAGTCTTTAAAAGAAATCAGTGAGTTATCTAATCAGACTCTTTTCAAAACAGTTTGCCAAGTAAAGGATTTCTTCACTAAGACTTCTCAAAATGGTAATAAGTATATGCTGATTGAGGCTTCTGATAATACTGCGTCTTGTAGGTTTTTATTGATGGACAACCAGAGAGAAGAAAAGCTAACTAATTTCTTGGAGAAAAACAAAGTAAAGAAAGAAGATATTTTGGTTCTAAATGCTGTTAAGAATGATTCTACTCATTTTGTGAATACAATTCGAATTATAGAGACGAAGGTTTTAATGAAGTTAAAAGATATTAAATAAAGATGTCAGAGTTTAAATTTACAGCGGGGATAGAGGGAGTTATTTTAAATTCTAAGAAAGCGACTAAAGAACTGCATAGGCATAATCTAGATTTAGATATTCTATTTGATAGTTTCATTTCTAATTTGAGTCTTTCTTGTTTTTCAATATTACATAAATACAGTCTGGTTGATATTCTTAAATACGAGTCAGCTCTAGTTATTGACTCTAAGAAGAAAACTAAAAATTGTTCTTCTAGATCTTCTCCTAAAGTCCGAGAGTTTTTCCGCAATTGTAGCGAAACTGCTCATGAGGTCTATGATCTTGACTATATCCCTCCAGAAGTATTGCTTCTTAATTTTTTCAATATGGACACTATGCCCAAGTGCATAGAAGAATTAGACTCAGATGTTTCGGATTCTATCTTGGCGGACATTATAACAGATGTAACCCTTTTCATTAAAGATTCAGATTTTTCTCTAGAAGAGGAGTTTTCCGAAGAAGAAGATGTCGAGTACCCAGACAATCTGATCGACATGTTTGAAGACAATAAGATCTTATCAGAGTTTGCTGAGAATTTAAATATCCAAGCTGCTAATAAGAAATTTGATAAAATTGTAGATTTCGATGACAAGATCTCTGAGATAGCCACTATCCTATGCAGGAAAAAGAAACCAAATGCTATTCTAGTTGGCCCAGCAGGTACGGGCAAAACTTCTCTTGTCGAGGGTTTAGCTTCAGAAATTGTAAATGGGGAAGTCCCAGAGCTTATAACCAATAAAGTTATTTATTCTCTTAGTTTGTCAAGTATGGTTGCAGGGACTCAGTACAGGGGACAATTCGAAGAGCGCTTAGAGAAATTTGTTAACGAAGTTAAAAAGTATGACAATATTATTCTTTTTATAGATGAAATACATACTTTGGTTGGAGCTGGAGGAACTGCAGAGAACTCCCTTGAAGCCTCTAATATACTCAAGCCTGAATTAGCTCGTGGTACGGTTAGTTGCATTGGAGCGACTACAATAAACGAGTATACGAATACAATCAAAAAAGATTCTGCTTTAGATCGTAGGTTTGAAAGGGTGACGATTAAAGAGCCTTCTAAGTTTCAAATGAAGGAGATATTGCCTTCTATTACGGAATATTACGAGGACTTTCATGGGGTAGAATATTCAAAAGAATTTGTGGATAGTGTGATGGATTATTGTGAGAAATATACTCCAAATAAATATTACCCAGATAAGGCTATCGACGTTATAGATCACTGTGGGGCGCAATCCAAAGTGAACTATTGGGACTTAGACCCAGAGATTAAAGAACTACAAGATCAAATTGTAACAAGTATCGCTTCAGGAGGGGTTTATAAGGATTTAATGTCTTGTATGAATACTAGGTTGAAGAGCTGGTCTGACAAAATGGCTGATACTGCCCCAGAAGTAACGACAAAGCATTTAAAAGATTTTTATTCGAAGAAAGAGAACCCTTTATGTAAACCTCATATTTTAAAAGATATTATAGGTAACCTTTCTAAGACTTTTGTCGGCCACAGAAAAATACTAAAAGACCTTGAGAAGGAAATCCTTATATCTAACTATAGATTAAATAACAAACAAGACTCTGCCCCAAGTACTTATTGCTTAAGTGGAGGTTCTCCTACGGGTAAAACCTTTTTTTGTTCTTTGCTTAAGGATGATTTAGAGAAGAGTGGTGCAAACATACTATTTTATAACGGGGTCCACTTTTCAGATGAATTTGCGTCTTATAAGATTGCCTCTGAGAAGAACAACAATACGTCTTTATGTGAGAAGGTGGATATACATCCTAATAGCATAATCGTTATAGATGATTTTCATAAGGTACATGCATCAGCTAAGACTTTGTTTGCTCAGATATTTAAAGAAGGTAAGATCCAGATGAGTAATGGCGATATCGCAGACTTCACAAATTGTAAAATATTTTTGACTAGTTCTTTGGTTGAATCAAAGTCTATGGGTTTTAATTCAGAGTCTGAAGATCCTGAGTCTGTGGTTTTCTCAGAGTTAAAACAATATTTTGATTGCGAGTTGTTCCTTCATAAGTTGACAGAGAGGGATATTAGGAGGGTTCTCTGGCAAAAACTAAATAAAATAAAGAATTCCCTTGCTTCTAACTGCATCCTCTTGCGTTTTAAGTTCGATTTCATTAAAGAGTTTTGTTCTAAAATCACTTCTCTAAGTACTTTGGATGAGAAAATAGAGTCTGTGATTAATAAGTTTATTACAGAGAGTCTACTAGGGAGCAAGTCCGAAATAAACCTAGCGGATATAGAAAAAAAATCTTGAAAAATTACAAATTATATCTAAAATAACCTGTATGAAGAAGCTAACAAGAAAGCAAGCGTCTGCTTTGCAATCTATTCGTGAATCTAAGGGTCGATTCTTCGGCCTTTACACAACTCAAGGAGATGTTATGAACGCTCAGTTTATGCATGAAACAAACTCCTACATCCATGTGTACGACCGTAACAGGAACACATTACGTAAGCTAGCCAAGTCTAGTGTCGCGTCAGTTAACCTTGCGTAACTAATACGGGGGCGTAAGCCCCCGTTAATTTACAATGAGTGGAAAAAAATCTAAAGAATTGAGGCGGATATGTAATGTAGATCTACATAATTGCGAGCCAATACAAAAAAGAATCTACCGTAGATTAAAGAAGCGTTATAATCTTTTACCTAAAAACAAAAAATCCGAAATTAATTATGGAAAACAATAACAACGAAAACGAGAAGAAAAAGAATTCTGATTGGTCTGAGAGAGAAGTTGGTGCTTTATGGCGCGTAGACGGCTCCAATCAGTCTTTTTATTCAGGGAGTATTAAAGTTAATGGGAAATCATTTAAGATTGTTTGCTTTAAGAACAAATTCAAAGAGGCTAATACTAATCAGCCAGATCTAAGAATCTACGAGCAAAAAGATGACGAAAGACCAAGAAACTGAACTCAAAAAAGAGTTAGTTAATAGAATGGCTTCAAACATTTCTTTTACGGAATTGATTGATATAGTTTCTGCTTTGACTGCTAATGAAGTAAACAAGCAATTTTCATCCATGTCTGATGAAGAAAAAAGCAAAACATATTATGAGGTTTTTGAAAAAGATGTGTAATTGAATTCAAATGGAATACGATTTTTCTAAAGAAGCAAAAGACTTTCTTGAATCTCAGAGCGCTAAACGCTCTGGTCCTAAAAGTAGTTCTCAAACCCCTTCGGAGCCAAGCGAGCGCAAAGAAGGTTCGTCAAAGAATGAAAAAGGTAGTGCTGGAAAAGACGGTAAAAAAATAACTTTTTCTGAAAAAGTACTCACTGCTCTCAAAAACAAAGTAAAAGAGCATAACGAGAAGTATTCTAAGAAAGCTTCGCTTTCTCAACTTAAAAAAATATACCGCCGTGGTGCGGGGGCATTTAGCTCTAGTCACCGTCCCAATAAGACAAGAGGTCAGTGGGCGATGGCTAGGGTCAACACGTTCTTAAAGATGCTTCGTGGAGGCAAAGTTAAAAAATCATATCGAGCCGCAGACCAAGACGTTGCTGAAGGTTCTGAAGAGTACTATATAGAAGAACAGGGGAAGGGGTTTGTTGATTTTGACGAATTAGACTTTGCTTTAGCTCGTTTGGATTTTGTAAAAGTTGATGCCTCTTCAGAATCAGATCAAGAAATTGAAGATATTGATTATTCCGAAGCAGAGAAAAAGACTTTGAATAAACCCTTTAGACTTAAAGGTGGTAAGAAAAAGTTTGGCGTTTATGTTAAAAACCCTAAAACAGGCAATGTAATTATGGTAAAGTTTGGAGATCCTAATATGGAGATCAAACGAGACGACCCAGCTCGTCGCCGTAATTTTAGAGCTAGGCATAAGTGTGATACAGCTAAAGACAAAACCACCCCAAGGTACTGGAGTTGTAAGTTTTGGTCTAAGAAGCCTGTTAGTTCGATGGCTTCAGAGGATGTGTTGGCTTGGGACGATGAAGAACAATTTTCAGAGTGGGGATGGGACGATGAATCGTTTGCCCAGCATCAAGATTTTCTCAATGCTTATCCATTTTTGAATGACGTAAAAGAAGTTGTTGAAGATACTGGAGATCTTTAATATAATCCTTTATGAAAAGGATTATTGTTACTGGTAGCGAAGGTTTTATCGGTAAAAATTTATGTCTTTTTTTGAGGGCGAGGGATATTGAAGTCATAGAGTTTGATATTAAGACTTCTAAGAAGAAGTTCCCTGATCTTCATGGTGTAGATGCGGTCATACACCTTGGAGCTAATTCTAATACTACAGAAAAAGATTTAAAAAAGATCTTAAATGAGAATTTTATATTTTCTGGTACTCTTTATCAAATGTGTGCCAATATGGGGGTAAAGTTCCAGTACGCTAGTAGTGCTTCCGTTTATGGGTTAGCTGAGACCTTTGAAGAGGATCAATTCTGCATTCCATTGAGTCCCTATGCTTACAGTAAATATATGTTTGACAATTGGTTGTTGAATGAAGATCATCCATACCAAGGTTTTAGATATTTCAATGTCTATGGCCCACATGAAGAGGGTAAAGGTGAGCAAGCCAGCCCAATAAGTAAATTTATCAAACAAGTTCAAGAGGATGGAGAGATCAAAGTTTTTAGGACCAAGGCAAGCAGAGATTTTGTTAACGTCGAAGACGTTTGTGAGGTGCATTATCGTATGCTTCATCATGATGATTCTGGTATTTTCAACGTTGGGACTGGTACTTCTATTTCATTTAAAGACATTGCTGACAGAATGGCTGAAAACTCTGGGGCTAAGGTTAAGCAGATTACTATGCCTTCAAACTTAAAGGGTCAGTATCAAAAGTTTACTAAGGCAGATACAAGTAAATTAACTTCTGTTATCGGAGAAATGGAGTGGAAACAAGTTTTAGAGTGTATATAAAAGAAGCATGATGTCTTTAATTAAAACTCTAGCTCAAAGCCTTAAACTATACCTTGAATTAAGGAATAAATTGGCTTTTTTTGAAATTAAGAATAACCATAGAAAGATAAAAAATGAACTCATTAATGAAATTGAAGAATTACGGGCTGCTGGTGATAGTAACTCCTCTGATCGGGCTGACCTCCTGCGGCGGCGGCTCAAGTCCGAAAACGACGACTTTAAACATATATCAGCCGTCTTCCTTAAAACTCAAGGCGGGGACTCCAGTACAGACTCAGGAGGGGATTTACACTCCTCAAAGTGACGAAGTTTGGCATTCCGATGCTAGATATAGGAAATTAGAAAGAGAACTTTTCGATTAAACGAAAAAACGGCACCCCTTACGGATGCCGTTTTTATTTATTTATTTTTATTTATGAGCGTCTTTTTTTAGTTAATAATAATATCATTGGAATGGCGGCAAATAATACAACACTAGCTTCGGGTAGTTGAGTCACTTCTAGTTGGACAGAATTACCGACAATAACCTCTTCTGGGACCACTTCATCAAATACGAAATTATCCATCCCAAAACAAAAGGCTGAGTTGCAATCAGCGCACCAAGTTCCTTCTTGCCACTGTCCCAAATCTTTAATTACCACCTTATCGACATTATTGAATTCCGCTGGTAAGAATACGTCTTGGAATTCACCACCCCAATCTTCAGACCCTAAGCTAAACAATTGAGTCGCAGCTTCTCCTTGTAAAAAACCCTGAATAGCTATATTTTCATTGCCTGTCGAGGGTCCACCGCCTATTTCTGTATTAGAGGTCAGGGAAAAGAATTGTAAATCGAAGGCTACATCATCTTCCCTATAGATCTCAATAGAGGATAGAGACGACCAATGACCGTGGATAACATCATTTCCATCATCATAATAATTCCCTACTGTCTGAAAGCTCCAGTCTTCAGTTGGAGAAATATAGTCTAAAATAACGTCTCCTTCTTGATAGCTAGAAACTCCTTGATAGCTTTGACTTGCATCAGTAACAGCAATATTTGGATTAGTTGTAGGATCTTCTATACCATCTACTAAAATAGCATTGCCTCCAGTAAAGGTGACAACGGCAGCTTTAGATAAGTATGTTATAAGTAATAAGGGCAAGAGTATAGGTGCGATTTTTTTCATTTTTTCTTTTTAAGTATAAAGTTTTTTAGTTTTGCTAAATTTCCAGTCAGTTTGCCAAGTAATCTGCCTAGTTTACTATTTTCTGGTACAATATAAGAAAGTGTCCCAAGGAGTCCTAATATTGAAATAATGAACTCAGGCATTGATCCCATGTAAGGAGCGAGTATTTTTTTGAATAAATCTTCCATAGTAATTATTTTCTTATCATGTCAGGGAGTTTAATCACATCAGGGACTTGAGTGACTTGATCATCTTCTTCTAGTTCGAATGTTTCTTCTGAATTCTCAATATCTGTTTTTTTCTTTTCGCCTTCTTCAGACTGTTCTTCAGGCTCTTCTTTTTCTTCAGGCTCGCCCTCTTTAGATTCTTCCTCTTTAGATTCTTCTTCCTCCTCCTCTTCTTCAGATTCTTCCTCGC
>TARA_R110001592_G_scaffold16881_19_pt1 | contig 17481 bp, 14 predicted proteins | sample TARA_R110001592 | Tara Oceans TARA_R110001592 (sample SAMEA4398387) | marine metagenome | biome: Polar Biome; feature: [SRF] surface water layer (ENVO:00010504); material: water (ENVO:00002006), including particulate matter (ENVO:01000060) such as... | depth 5 m | reverse complement strand
CCGGGCATGCCGCCGCCACTCGCGCCGCCAAACGGATTGCCACCGCCTGCAAACGGGTTCGGGCCAAGCGGGCTGTCTGTCGCAGAGGCCATATCCGCACCAAGTGCATCAGGGTCCATGCTTTGCGCCATAAGCTCCATCTCATCGGCCTTGCCGCCCATCATGTCTTTCATCATGCCCATCATTTGGCCTTTGCCCATTTTGCGCATGCGCTTCATCATGACTTGCATTTGTTTTTGCTGTTTCACCAGCGCGTTGATTTCTTGCACTGTTGTGCCTGAACCTGACGCGATGCGTTTCTTGCGTGATCCGTTCATAAGGTCAGGCTTCGCGCGCTCTGTCGGGGTCATGGATTGAATGATGGCTTCTTGCTTTTTGATGATGCTTTCGTCAAATCCGGCTTCTTCCAGCTTGCTTGCCATACCACTTAGGCCGGGCATCAATTTCATCAAAGAGCCCATACCGCCCATTTTGTTCATCTGGCGGATTTGGGACAGCAAATCATTAAAGTCGAACTGACCCTTTTTGAACTTCTTTGCCATTCTCTCGGCTTCGGCCTGATCGACGGTTTCAACGGCTTTTTCAACCAAGGAAACCACGTCACCCATGCCAAGAATACGTCCGGCAACACGTTCGGGGTGGAACGTCTCAACTTCGCTCCACTTTTCACCAACACCAATCAATTTGATCGGCTTGCCAGTCACGGCTTTCATGCTCATCGCCGCACCGCCGCGTGCATCACCGTCAACGCGGGTCAGCATAATACCTGTGATGGATACGCGCTCATCAAAGATTTTGGCCGTATTCACCGCATCTTGCCCTGTCATTGCATCGGCAACCAACAGCGTTTCCACCGGATTGGTGGCCTTTTTGATGTCTTCGACTTCTTGCATCAATGTTTCATCAATGCTCAGACGACCCGCCGTATCCAGCATGACCACGTCATAGCCTTCTTTGCGGCCTGTATCCATGGCGCGTTTGGCGATATCGACAGGCTTTTGCCCTTCAACAATCGGCAAAGTCGCAATGTTCGTTTGCTCACCCAAAATCTTAAGCTGCTCTTGCGCAGCGGGGCGGTAAACGTCAAGCGATGCCATCAGTACCTTTTTGTTGTTCTTTTCGGTCAGGATTTTCGCGATTTTCGCGGTGGATGTGGTTTTACCCGATCCTTGCAAACCAACCATAAGATAAGCCGACGGCGCGGTGGCGAATTGTAGATCCGCACTCTCACTGCCCAGCATTTCGACCAAGGCATCATGGACAATTTTAATGACTTGTTGCGCAGGGTTCACACCTTTAACAACGTCATGCCCAACGGCGCGATCTTTAATAGTGTCGATGAAGTCTTTAACAACGGGCAGGGCAACGTCAGCCTCAAGCAAGGCAATACGGATTTCACGAGAAACCGCCATCACTTCATTTTCACTCAAAGAGGCTTTGCCCCTTAGCTTTGAAAATACGCCGCCTAACTTCTCGCTCAGTGAATCAAACATCACAATCCTTAAAACATAACCAAATTAGCCGCAGTGAGCGTAAATTCGCCGACTGCGGTGTACCGCTAAGCACTGAAAAAAACAGATTTTCAGTGGAAATTTGGGGTAAATTATGCTTAATGAGCGGTAATGTCAAGAAAAGGTTGAAGATTATGCGCTTCAAGAAAATGCACGGCTTGGGTAATGATTTTGTCATCTTTGATGCCCGCGCGGAAGATATATTTATCACGCCCGATGATATGGCCTTGATTGCCGATCGTCATTGGGGCGTTGGGTGTGACCTGATTACGATTATGGATGAGTCAGAGAAGGCCGACGTGTTTGCGTATTTCTTTAATGCCGATGGCAGTGAGAGCGCGGCTTGCGGCAATGCGTCGCGCTGCGTTGCCGATATTATTATGTCTGAAAAAGGCACAGATAGCTGCACAATAGAGGTCGTTGACCGCATTTTGGAATGCAAGAAGGTTGACGATTTAATCGTACAGGTGGATATGGGCGCGCCGAAACTGGATTGGGAGAATATCCCCTTGGCGCGCGATGAGGACACCCTCAATCTACCGCTTGAAAAAGATGGCGTTGATGACCCTGTGGCGGTGAATATGGGCAATCCGCATTGTGTGTTCTTTGTGGATTCACTTGAAGATGTTGATGTTGAGGGTGTGGGCGCCTATATGGAAGTGCATGAGTTGTTCCCTGAGCGCACCAATGTTGAATTTGTGCAGGTGGTTGATAAAACCCATCTGCGCCAGAAAACATGGGAACGCGGCGTCGGCATGACAGAGGCTTGCGGTTCGGGCGCGTGCGCGGTGGCTGTGGCGGCGGTGCGCCGTGATTTAACGGAGCGCAAAGTGGAAATAGAGCTTGATGGCGGCGTTATGACGCTGGAATGGCGTGAAGATGACGGTCATGTCCTGATGAGTGGCCCAGTGGCCTATGTGTTTGACGGTGTGCTTAATTCGATATAGAAGATATCCAGATTTTATAAGATTTTCCATATGGACATAACGGCACGCGCAAGAGTATGTAAAACCCGACCATGACACAGAAAAACACAGAAAAAGAACCAAAGCTTGTGACCTTCGGGTGTCGCCTTAACTTTTACGAGTCCGAGGTGATGCGCGATCATGCGAAAAACGCAGGGTTAGAAGATGCGATGATCTTTAACACTTGCGCTGTGACCAAAGAAGCGGAGCGTCAGGCACGCCAATCTATTCGCCGCGCGCGGCGCGAAAACCCCGATGTTAAGATTATTGTTACAGGATGCAGCGCGCAGATCGACCCGCAGAAATACGCGCAAATGGCTGAGGTTGATCAGGTTATCGGCAATGATTTGAAATTAAAGGCCGAAAGCTGGGGCTTGCACGCGGATGAAAAAGTTCTGGTCAATGATATTATGTCCGTGACCGAAACCGCCAATCATTTGATTGAAGGGTTTGAGGATAAATCCCGCGCATTTCTTCAGGTGCAAAATGGCTGTGATCACCGCTGTACCTTTTGCATTATCCCTTATGGACGGGGGAATTCGCGCTCGGTCCCTATGGGAGTGATTGCCGAGCAGGTACGCGCCTTGGTCGAGCAGGGCTATAACGAGATTGTGTTTACAGGCGTTGATGTCACGTCCTACGGGCCGGATTTACCGGGTAAGCCGTCATTAGGGCAGATGATCCGCCGTGTACTGGCACTTGTGCCTGAACTGCCGCGCTTGCGCCTGTCATCTCTTGATCCGGTAGAAATTGACGAAGATATGTGGCGTTTAATCGCCGAAGAGCCGCGCTTTATGCCGCATTTGCATCTGTCGTTGCAGGCGGGGGATGATATGATCTTGAAACGCATGAAACGCCGCCATTTACGCGGCGATGTGATTGATGTGTGCAAACGCGCCCGTGATTTGCGCCCTGACATGGCCTTTGGCGCGGATATCATCGCGGGCTTTCCCACAGAAACCGAAGAGATGTTTCAAAACTCCCTCAATATTGTAGAGGAATGCGACATCACCTATTTACATGTGTTTCCTTATTCCGAGCGCGATGGCACACCCGCCGCGCGTATTCCCAACCAAGTGCCTGTCCCTGACCGTAAAGAGCGCGCCGCGAGGCTTCGTGATTTGGGGGAGCGTCAGTTGCATAAATTGATGGATCGCCATATCGGGCAGGAATTATCGGTGCTGGTTGAAAAGGGCGGCACAGCGCGCGCGGAGAATTTCCTTTCCGTCAAAGTGGCAGAAGATTTGCCCATCGGTACACTGACCCGCGTTACGACCACACATCTTGATGATGGTCATCTCTATGGCGATTTTACATAGCGCAAACCCTTAAAAAAACAGGAAAATCAGGTGCGCTTTGGTATTAAAAGTCGTATGATTGCCTTCCATAATCCATAAGGAGTAAATGCTATGGTTTTTTGGCGCAAAAAGAAAAACATCGAGACGCAAGACCAAGAAGATAAAGATCAGGAATTGATGCATCCAGCCGGTGAGCCGGAATTGGAACCATCGACAGATTACGATTCTGACCTTGCGGATGATAAAATCCAATCTGAATTACATGAAACTGAATCCGATGTGATTGATGAACTGGATATCACGCCCACGCCTGAACCTGATGCGACGCCGCATCATGAAAGTGCGACAGAGCAAGATGATAACCCTGATATTGACCATTCCAATGAAGGGGGCTGGTTTTCGCGCCTGAGCAAGGGGCTTGGGAAGTCTACGAATAAAATTACGCAAGGTTTAAGTGATATCATCACCAAATCAAAGCTGGATCAAGACACACTTGATGCTTTGGAAGATGTGTTGATTGAGGCGGATTTGGGCCCGAAAACTGCGGCGCGCGTGATTGCGGAGTTCTCCAAGGATCGGTTCGGTAAGGATATCAGTGAAGAGGAAATTAAGGCGGCGCTGGCGGAGACAATGACCAAAATCCTTGAGCCAGTGGCCAAGCCTTTATCCATTGATAAGCCTGAAAACGGACCGTTTGTTATGCTTGTTTGCGGTGTGAACGGCGCAGGAAAAACAACCACAATCGGTAAAATGGCCAAGCAGTTCCAAAAGGAATACGGCAAAACCGTTATGATTGCGGCGGGCGATACGTTCCGCGCTGCGGCGGTTGAGCAGTTGGGCGAATGGGCAAAGCGCAGCGGCGCAGCCATGTTCTCACGCGATATCGGTGCAGACGCGGCCTCTGTTGCGTATGAAGCCTATGAAAAGGCCAAGGCCGACGGCACAGACATTTTGATGATCGATACCGCAGGGCGTTTGCAAAACAAACAAAACCTGATGGCGGAGCTGGAGAAAATTGTTCGGGTCTTGAAAAACAAGGATGAAATCTTGCCCCATGCAACAATCCTCGTGCTTGATTCAACAACAGGCCAGAATGCTTATTCGCAGGTTGAGATCTTCAAAGACATGGTTGATGTCAGTGGTTTGATTGTGACAAAGCTTGATGGTTCTGCCAAAGGCGGGGTTCTTATCGGGCTGGCGGATCAATTCGGTGTGCCTGTCCATGCCATTGGTGTGGGTGAGGGGATCGCAGATTTACGCCCCTTTACCGCGCGCGATTACGCCAATTCCCTGATGGGGTTAGAATCGTCATAAATTCATACGCTTATACTGAGTAATTCATTGAATTTTAATACAAAAATGGCATTATGAAATCATGGTACATAAGATAAAGAGCTTTAAGCCAAAGCGCTATAGCGATGCAGATGCAGCGTTCGGAGCGGTGCAGGCGATATATGATGCGCATGTGCAATATTTGCGCGATAGTTTCAAGGCATATTGCGATGATGAGTCTGTCCCAAAGGTGCGGGCCTATTACCCGTATGCGCGGGCAAAAACCGTTCAGGCAAAACGTGCAGACAGCCGTTTTTCCTATGGGTTTGCGCCAAAACCCGGTTCGTACATGACGACATTGACGCGCCCTGATCTCTTCGGGGAATATTACCGTGAACAATTCAGACTCCTTATTAGGAACCATGACATTTCCATTGAAATTGGCGTTAGTGATACACCAATCCCGCTGCATTTTGCCTTGGGCGAGGATTTCTATCTGGAACAAAACCTCACTGAGGAAAAAGTCAGCAATTTGCCGAATGTCTTTGATGTTCCTAATTTAGATATTATGGATGATGAAATCGCCAATGGGACATTTACAGTTTCACCTGAAAATCCCGAGCCGCCGCTGGCCTTATTCACCGCGCCGCGCGTTGATCTGAGCTTGCAACGATTGAAACATTATTGCGGGACAAAATCTCAACATTTTCAGAATTATGTGCTGTTTACCAATTATCAGTTCTACATCGATGAATTCGTCACCATGTGTCAGGACATGATGACCAAAACCGATGATCCTGATTTGAAACGCCAGCGCATGGAATATACTGCTTTTGTCCAGCCGGGCGATAAAGTGATATTAAACCGCAATATTGATGAGCATACCGATCAGGAAGATGAGGGCGTGCCCTTATCACGACTGCCGCAGATGCCTGCCTATCACCTGAAACGTGCCGATGGATCGGGCATTACGATGGTGAATATCGGGGTGGGGCCGTCAAACGCGAAAACCATTACGGATCATGTCGCGGTTTTGCGTCCGCATGCTTGGTTGATGTTGGGGCATTGCGCGGGGCTACGCCAATCGCAGCATCTGGGTGATTACGTTCTGGCGCATGGCTATTTGCGCGACGATCAAATTTTGGATGAATTCTTGCCGACCAGTATTCCCATTCCTGCCCTTGCCGAAATACAGCAAGCCTTAGAAGCCGCCGTTGCGCAAGTCACAGGGAATGAGGGCTATGATTTGAAAAAAGTTATGCGCACAGGCACGGTGGCGACAACGGATGATCGAAACTGGGAATTAAAGTCTTATTTGACGCAAAACCGCCGCTTAAGCCAGAGCAGGGCGATTGCCCTTGATATGGAATCGGGCACGATTGCCGCGAATGGTTTTCGTTTCCGCGTTCCTTATGGCACGCTTTTATGCATATCCGATAAACCGCTGCATGGGCAGTTAAAGCTCCCCGGTATGGCGGATTCTTTTTATCGTGAGCGCGTGGAGCAGCATTTAAAAATCGGCTTGCTGACTATGACATTGTTGCGGGATTTATCGCCGGAAAAACTCCATAGCCGAAAACTACGTTCTTTTGACGAGCCGGCCTTTCAGTAAAACAATATAACAGGGGGAATTGGGTGTTTATCAGCGTTTTTGACCTCTTCAAAATCGGCATTGGGCCGTCAAGCTCCCATACAATGGGGCCGATGTTGGCGGCTGCGCGTTTTTTGGATGATGTGAAGGCAGCCGATCACGCATCGGACGGTGCGCATATTCGCGTGACATTCTACGGCTCTCTGGCCTTCACAGGTAAGGGGCATGGCAGCGACAGCGCGGTTATTCTTGGCCTTATGGGTGAAAAACCAGATCAAGTTGATCCTGATGCGATTGAGGGGTTGATTGCCAAAATCACGGAGGAGAAGGTCGTTGATGGCTATGCCTTTGATCCTGCGCACGATATTGTGTTTGATTATGGACGCCCGCTGAAGGCACATCCCAACGGCATGATTTTCGCTCTTTTGGATGCAAATGATCAGGTTTTGTTAGAGCGCACCTATTTTTCCATTGGTGGTGGCTTTGTCTTAACCGCGGATGAATTGGCGCAAGCGCCTGTCCCGACGGCAAATGACGGAACGGAATCCCTGCCTTATCCCTTTAAAAAGGCGGCGACGATGTTGGAACAGGGCAAAGAATCAGGGCTCAGCATTGCCCAAATGCAAATGGAGAATGAAAGCGCCTATATGGGTGCAAACGATATCGATAGCGGCATTGATGCCCTATGGACGGCGATGAATGATTGTCTGGAGCGCGGCTTGAAGAAAAAAGGCATTTTACCCGGGCAGTTAAAGGTCAAGCGCCGCGCAGCGGATATTAAGCAACAGCTTGACGATGAAGCCCATAAAAACAGCCAGACCCCGCATGTTTGTAATGAGTGGTTATCGGTTTATGCAATGGCAGTGAACGAAGAAAACGCATCGGGCGGCAGAGTTGTCACCGCCCCAACCAACGGCGCGGCTGGCGTTATTCCTGCGGTTTTGCGCTATTACCTTGATTTTGTGCCCGATGCACAAACTGATCATATCGCGGCGTATTTACTCACGGCGGCGGCGATTGGCGGGATTATTAAGAGAAATGCCTCTATTTCCGGTGCAGAAGTCGGTTGTCAGGGGGAGGTTGGTTCTGCCTCTGCTATGGCGGCGGCTGGTTTATGCGCGGTTCTGGGCGGCAGTAATGCACAGATTGAAAATGCCGCGGAGATTGCGCTGGAACATCATTTGGGCATGACCTGTGACCCCGTGGGCGGTTTGGTGCAAGTGCCCTGTATCGAGCGCAACGGTTTGGGCGCGGTAAAGGCCGTTACGGCGGCGGCTCTCGCATTGCGCGGAACGGGCGAGCATTTTGTCCCGCTGGATAGCTGCATTGAAACAATGCGCCAAACGGGGCTGGATATGCGTTCGCGTTATAAAGAAACCAGTCGCGGCGGGTTGGCTGTTAACGTCATTGCATGCTGACATAAGTAAAAGGCACTTTATGAAAGTACCTTTATCTCAATTGGTTGGTTGTGTGAGGAAATCAATTAAATCTGTAAATCGATCACAGAACCGCGTCCACGTGATTCTGATGTCTCGGAATTGTCTATAAGGGATTTAAACGTCGTATCTTCAAGCTCTTTGGTCGAATCACTGCTGCTGTCTGATCTTTGTGACTGCGCTGCAGGAGCTTCTTTTACTTGAAGCTGATCTTCGCGTGGGTTTTGCTCCTGACGCTTAACATTGCGGCTATCATCCGCGTTCAAAGGTTGAAATGCCTGAGAAGCGGGTACTTGCTGTTGTTGTCCTGCGCCTGAGAGTGGTGCTGCCATTACGAATAATCCCTATTTCAAAATAGTTAATACATATAAGTATATATATATTTCATTAAGAAAGTCTTTCCGTAATCATTTTCTCATGATTTTGCATAAAGTGCAAATTTTCAAATAAATATGTATTTATATTGCGTTGTTAACCTATTCATAAGCTTTTTATTGTATAACTGGTAAAGATGAAGGGGAACCTGCTATCATAACCTTATTATGGTAGTTGGTTTTCAGTTTCGAGCAAGCCGTAAGGTTTATAAGAAATAAGAATAAGGACTGTGTAAAAAATTTAGTGAAACAACATGATAATTGTGGGGCAAAAATCATGGATACGAGTATAGTAGGGAGTACACACAGGCCGGTATCGATTGGGGTACAGCTTGGTGAAGTAGACAAATTATATTATCTTGCGAGGGATAAGAAACCTGAATCACGGGCTATTCTCACGCATGAAATAGGGGCAATTCTTGAAGCTGACGTGACACCACGTGAAAGCGAGATGGTTGCCGATGTCTTGATTGAGCTTTTAAGACAGGCCGAGAGCGATCTGCGTCAGGCCTTATCCGAAAAATTAGCCGTTATTGATAAAGTACCGCTTCGTTTGGTTCTTCAACTGGCGAATGATGAAATCAATATTGCCAGACCTGTTTTACAACACAGTGAAGTGCTTGGTGAATTTGATTTGATGTATATCATTAAGTCCAGAACACCCGAATATTGGCAAACAATCGCCATGCGCAAAAATTTGAGTGATCAAGTGATTGATGTGCTTGCCGATACGCAGGACTTCGAAACAGCGTTGGCTTTGGCGGAAAACACAGAAATAATGTTAACGCAGCATGCGATGACCGCTTTATCAGATATCGCCAGAGAGTCTGATGTTCTTGCGATGCCGTTATTACGTCGTTCGGAAGTGCCGAGTGACCTTGCCATGGCGTTGTATAAATATGTCGGTGAAGAAATCAAAAACTTTATCAGTACAAATTATGATCTTGATATCGGAACGGTATCTTCTGCGGTGGATAAAACGGTTGAAGATTTCACAGACTGGTCTGTACCCGAAGAATGTATGCCTGAGGCGCATTTGATGGAGGCTGCAAAAGCAGCGAAAAGCAGAGATATGTTGACGGTGCAAGGTATGCTCACCACGTTACGACGCGGTAATCTATGTTCATTTGTTGCACAATTATCAGTGTTTACAGATGTGCCAGCCGAGATGATTGTACGGATTTTAATGCAGAAAAACGGACAGGGCTTAGCTATTATTTCTAAGGCCTTCGGTTTTGAAAAGCAGGATTTTGTTTCGATCTTTATGCTGACCAGTAAATTCTGGAACCAAGGCCGTATGATCGAGCCAAGCGAAATTAAATCTGCGATGGAATATTACAACAAAGCCACGCAGGAATTGGCCATGGAAATAATCAAAGGAAAGCTGGCCAAGTCATAATAAGAATTTATAGACCTCCAACACACTGTTACAGCCGATATTGATGACAATGTCGGCTGTTTTTTTATGATTATTTAAGGAGCGGCGCAACGCCCGGCAGTTGCTTACCCTCAAGCCATTCGAGGAAGGCTCCGCCCGCCGTCGAAATATAGGAAAAGTGATCTGCACAATCAGCATTTTCAAGGGCGGAAACGGTATCACCACCGCCTGCTATGCTCACGCAGTCACCGGCAATGGTTTGCGCGGCGACAACTTTGGCAACCTGATTTGTACCATTATCAAAGGGCTTGATTTCAAAAACCCCTAATGGGCCGTTCCACACAACCGTTCTGGATTGTTTGATTTTATTGGCAATATAGGCAACGCTTTGCTCGCCAATATCAATCGCCATGTGATCGTCGGGAATATCATCAACACCAACGACGCTGTACTCTGCGCCTTGTTTTAACTCTGTCACGACGACAACATCTTTCGGCAGAATGATCTCACAGCCGATTTTCTCGGCTTTTGCCATGATGGCTTGTGCGGTTTCTTGCATGTCCTTCTCGCACAGGGACCTGCCCATAGAGATGCCTTTAGCATATAAGAACGTGTTGGCCATACCACCGCCCAAAACCAAATAATCGACTTTTTCAATTAAATGTTCAAGAACGCCCAGCTTTGTTGATATTTTTGATCCCCCGGTTACGGCGAGTAACGGTTTCTCAGGCTTCTCCAAGGCGCGGGTGAGGGCGGTGAGCTCTTCTTCCATCAGAAGGCCGGCGGCGCATGGAAGGAACTGCGTAATCCCGACGGTTGAGGCGTGGGCGCGGTGTGAGGCGGAAAAAGCATCATTAACAAATAAATCCCCTAAATCCGCGAGGGTTTGTGCAAATTGTAGGTCGTTGGCTTTTTCTTCATTGTGAAAGCGCAAATTCTCGAGCAGGACAACATCCCCCGGTTTTGCAGCGTTAGCGATATCTTTGGCGACATCACCAATACATTGGGGGGAAAATTGTACGGGAATGCCCCATTGTTGTTCCAATAACGGCGCAAGAAAGGCCATCGACATTTCGGGGTTTTGTTCGCCCTCCGGTCTGCCGTAATGCGACAAGATCAAGACTTTGGCCTGATGTTTGTGCAGATACTCAATTGTTGGTTTTAAACGGTCAATACGCGTCGTGTCTGTCACAATGTTATTGTGCTTGGGCACGTTTAAATCGGCTCTGAGCAAGACGGTCTTGCCTGCTATATCCATATCTCTAAGCCTGTTAAAATGCATGGTTACTGTTTCTCCGTTTTGTCGCTTTGGTTAATATGCGTTACTTTATGACATTGTTTTAAGGGATTCGCTCGCCTCTATCAAACGTGAGCGCAGCGGCGCATCCAGCGCAGAGTGCCCCGCATCAGGCACAACCACATAATCGGCTTCCGGCCATAAAATATGCAGCTTATTCGCCGTTCTGATCGGGCAGATCACATCGTAGCGCCCCTGAATAATAGCCGTTGGAATGCTGCGTAATTTTTCAATGACGTTCAGCAGACTGTTTTCCTCGGCAATGACTTCGTTTGTGAAATAATGGGCTTCTATTTTTGCCAGTGCCAGCGCATTTTGTTTTTGTTCTTCGGTGGTGATGGTTTCATAATTGGGCATAAGCGAAGAACACGCGCCCTCATATAAGCTCCAGCGAACGGCTGCGCCCATCTGGGTTTCGGGATCGCTGTCATCAGTTAAACGGCTGTAATAAGCCTTCAGCATGTCGCCGCGCTCGGCTTCAGGGATGAAACTGGCGAATTGTTCCCATGCTTCGGGGAATATGGTTTCCATGCCGTACAAAAACCAGTCAATTTCGTTTTGTTGGCATAAAAAGATACCGCGTAAAATCAAGCTGAGGCATCGTTCTTTATATTGCGCGGCGTAAGCCAGAGCCAGTGTGCTGCCCCATGAACCGCCAAAGATATGCCATGCGTCAATTTTTAAATGCAGACGCAGGGCTTCGATATCTTTAATTAAGTGCTGCGTTGTGTTGTCTTTTAAGCACCCGAGCGGCGTTGATCGTCCCGCGCCGCGTTGATCGAAAATGATAATGCGGAAAAAATCAGGGTCAAAAAACCGTCTGTGAACGGGCGTCGCGCCCGCACCGGGGCCGCCGTGAAACAAAACGATGGGCTTGCCATCGGGGTTTCCGCTTTGTTCCCAGTATAAATTATGTGTGTCATCAACGGCCAGAAAACCACTGGAATATGGCGTGGTTGGTGGAAATAAATCAAGCAGAGGGGCGCGCCGCGTTAGTGGGGCGCTGTGGTCTTCGCTTCGCTTTGATTTTTCAGGTGCCATTAAATATGTTTTAAATCGTTAATATATTGACGGATTATTTATCACAGCTAATAACACAGCTAATATTTGTACGCTAGTGTCAACGGACTAATCATTTAATTTTGGCAGGGCATTACCGGAGTTTTTCTCTCGATTTGATGCTTTATCAGGCGCGGCAACGCGGTCTGGCAAGGCAGAGCCTTTCGGCGCATCGTTGTTGTCACCATCGGATTGTTCGAATAATGTTTCCACGCGTTCCGGGTGGTCAATTTCAATATAAGGGCCGTTATAAGATTCAACCCAGCCACGCACACGAATTTTCTTACCGCTCCAGCGTCGTGGTTCAAATTTATGCTGTTTGAAATCCCTTTCATCAAAGGCGGAAATACCAATGGTGAAGTCATCTTTCCAATTGTGCCCGAAATTCAAGTATAGCTTGTTACGGTGCATTGAAACGCTATTCACCACGCCTTCGACGACTTGATAGCTGCCGATATGCTCTTTGGCTTGTTCGGGCGTCAGGATCGCGTATTTCTCCATCGCCCATAAGCCTGCCTTTTCCTGCCGCGCTTTATTTTCAAGCGCGAGCATCTGCGTGGCCATTTCAGGATTATATTTTGTTGTTCTGACACGCGCGACGCCAAGCGAAAGTAACATGCCCTGAACCCATACGCCGTCTTTGTTGCGTACCAAATGCGCGATATGGTGGTTCATTCTGTTGACGCGTCCCTTTGCTGTGGTGGCGGTTTGGTAAATGGTTACCTTTTGCCCCTTTAAAAAATCATTGAGGATTTCCTGCGCGGTCACGGCCAGATCACCAGGGTCATAAAAATCAAGGTCAGGGTAATCAAGCCCTGCCAAATCGACCAGCCGCCCATCTTCAAGTTTCACCGTCAGGGGGTTCACCACCTCGCTCACTGTGCCGCCGCCGGTTTGGCGCATCAATTCAAAGTCCCCATGGGGCAGGGTGAGTTCTTCCCCTTGGGCGGTAAAACCCAAAAATATAGTGGTAAAAGAAAGAATTATTGTTAATATTCGCTTCATAAAAACCATCAGAACGTGTCGGGGCATTATGATCAAGCGTTTCTTATATATATTTTCTCTTCTTGTTTCAGTTCAACTGGTTGCAGGGTGTTCAACCAACCCCGCAACAGGCGAAAACCAGTTTACGGCCTTTATGTCACCCGCGCAGGAGAATCAAGTCGGCGCGCAGGAACATGAAAAAGTCTTGAAAGAGTACGGTTTATATAAGAATCAAGCGCTGCAAAGCTACGTGAATAAAATCGGACAACAGGTGACAAAATATACCGAACGCCCTGATGTGCAGTATAAGTTTTTCCTTCTCGACAGCCCGATTGTCAACGCGTTTGCGTTGCCTGGTGGCTATATTTACCTGACGCGCGGGGTTATGGCGCTTTCGAACAGTGAAGCCGAAATGGCGGCCGTTCTGGGACACGAAGCCGGACATATCACGGCGCGCCATTCAGCCGAGCGTTACTCACGCGGGGTTGCGACAACCTTAGGTGCGTCGATTTTATCGGCGGTGATTGACAGTTCTGGCGTCACGCAAGCGTTGGGTGTGGGCAGTGATTTGTATTTAAAATCCTATTCACGCGCACAGGAAAATCAGGCCGATGATCTTGGAATTCGTTATCTGAGCCGCGCGGGCTACACGCCAACGGCGATGACTGGGTTTTTATCCAGTCTACAAGCGGAAAGTGCGCTGGAGTCCAAAATTGCCGGTACGCAATCATCGTCTGCCAATACGTTCTTTGCCACGCACCCCGCAACAGGTGAGCGCGTGAGTAAAACGATTGAGGAAGCGCGGCAGTACGCGCAGCAGGGGCTTTCTAACCGTGATGAATATATGCGCATGATTGACGGTATGGTCTATGGCGACAGCGAAGCGCAAGGTTTTGTGCGTGGGCAATCGTTTTTCCATTCTGCTATGGGGTTCAAATTCACTGTTCCTAATGGTTATCAGTTGATCAACCAACCCTCACAAATTATTGCCAAGGGCGCGAATGGCGGCGCGATTATCTTTGATTTCGCACCAAATGCCGAGCGTTACAGCCCTGTCATGTTCTTGAATGATACATGGCTTAAAGGGCAAGGCGGGACAGGAACGGAATCCATCACGATTAACGGCATGAAGGCCGCCGCCACAGGCGTGCAGGGCACAGCCAATGGGCAAGCGGTTAATTTGCAGTTGGTCGCGATCCAGTGGAGTGCGACGCAAATGGCGCGCTTTCAAATTATTGTGCCAAGAAACGCAACAACGGCGCAGCTCAACGGCCTGAAATCCGCGACCTATAGCTTTGGTAAAATGACGCAGAGCGAGAAGAACGCACTTAAACCTTACCAAATCAAAATCATCACCAGTAAGTCAGGCGACACCATCGCTTCCTTATCACGGCGTATGGCCGAAGATGATTATAAGGAAGAGCGTTTTCGCGTTCTGAACAACCTGAATGCAGGGGATAAAATCGTGCCGAACAGGCTTTATAAGATTGTTGTGGAATAAAAATGATTGGCTGTAGTGGCGGCTGTTTTTAACAGGCTAACGTATCAAGAACATCACCCTGATCACTAAATACCGCGCAGATCAAATCGCCACCAAAACCACACCCACCATCAATTGTGGCCTTAATGCAGTTATAACTCACGCCGTTATGATCGGGGTCATAGCCACGGATCACTTTTTCGAACGGCGCATAGGATGTTTCGATATGGTCGAATTTCTTATGCGCCCACCAGAAATTGTCACCTTGATTGCTGAGGGGCTTCTCCGCGTCAATACCTGCATTCACAAACAACATGGGATAAGCCGATGTGGTCGGCATAAAGGCGGCGCGTACCAATTGTGTGGCAAAGGTTTCATGCCCCGGATTATTCTTGAACGATGTTTTAATTTTCGTTGTCCATTGTGACAAGCCAACGATACCCTGACGGCAGGCTTCTATCCCGTCATGCGGACACATACCATAAGCATGGAGCGTGTTGTTTAGCCCGTTACCCAGCATCCAGACCAGCGCCTTTGTCGGATCAGGTGCGAATTGCAGTTGCAGCAGCTTTTGCCACATTTCTTCCTGCCCGCCACGTAAATAAATAATGTCGTCGGGAATCATGCCGCGCTTTGCCAGAACGGCGCGGCGAAAGGCCAGTAATTCGTCGATCACCGCAACGGTATTTTGCCCATACCCCATATAGTTGCCTGTATAAACAATGCGGTCACCAACAGAGATATGCGGGAATATCGTATCATGTAGTTCTGTGAGTTTATCAATTTCACCATGAATAGCGGAAATGGTCAGAATGCGCTTTGCCTGACCTAAAGATGAAAAACGGCTATCGGTTTTTACATTAATATTCAAAATATTATACGCGACGTAAAAAAGAAAAACACGGAAGGAGCGAGAGGAATCTCTCTTAAGATACTTATATAATACATAAAATTAAGGCGTATAGAAAGTATTACCTTCATACGCCTCAATTATAAACTGTAATGTTTCGCAGTGCGCTTAAGCGGCTTTCGCTTCGTCCTCTGCATCAGCTTCTACGACAACAGGCTCAGCTTTGATCTTGCCCATTATGTCCTCAAGCTTTTCTGTCGCTTTGATTTCTGTAATGTGATCAACAGCAGCAACTTCACGGGCCAATCTTTCCAGTGCAGATTGGTAAATCTGGCGTTCACTGTATGATTGCTCTGTTTCGTCATTGTTGCGTTTCAGATCGCGCAGAACTTCTGCGATAGAGACGGGGTCACCCGAATTGATCTTCATTTCATATTCTTGTGCGCGGCGGCTCCACATTGTGCGGCGTACGCGTGAGCGGCCTTTCAATGTTTCTAGGGCATCGTCTAAACGCTCGCTTGAGCTTAGTTTACGAAGGCCGGAATCTTCTGCTTTTGCAACCGGAATTTTAAGACGCATACGATCTTTTTCAAACCCAACCACATAAAGATTAAGTTCCATACCAGCGATTGTTTGCTTTTCAACGCCTTCTACCTGACCAACACCGTGAGCCGGATAAACAACTGAATCACCAGTTTTAAAATCGAAATTATCATTATGAGCCATAACTTATCACCTTTTTCTTCAATCAGAATTAACTGCAAGCCAAAATGGGGGAATAAAAAACGAGCAACCGTGGTCTTTGGAAATGGTTGCTCACAATGCTTTTAAACCGTTCTTATCAACTCTGCATGGTGCACATCATAGCAAAAAAATCGGAATTTTTCAACTCAATACGTAACTAAAACCAAATTATTTTACATAATATTAACGAATTCCTGTACATTTCGCCTTTTTATAGTAGTTTTAGCCATGGAACATAGGTTGTAACGTAACCTATCAATATAACCGTCAATATAGTGTGGTGACATGATTGAGTCTAATTTAAGCCTGCAAAAGCCGTTGGAAGATTATATCGAAACATACGATAAATTGACACCACGTTCGGTCATGTTGTTAGAACCTTTGGTGGATGACGGGTTTGTTTTTCAAGATCCGTACCATAAAGCGCAAGGTTTTCTCGGTTTAAGCAGCATCATAGCCGCGCGCTTTGCGCTCTATGAGGGCAGTCGTTATAAGATGCATGACTTTATGTGGGGGCGGCGCGCGACAACGGCCTATATGTTTTGGTCATTTTCCTATGATGTGCATAAGAAACACATCACAAAACGCGAAACCACGACACATACAATACAAGGGATGAGCGAATTGGTGTTTTCCGGTGGTTCGAAAAAGATATTATCGCAGACCGATTTCTGGGGCGCGCATGAGGATTTCGACGTTAAAGCGTATAAAACGAAGGCGACTTAAGTCTTTGTTGCGGTTTCATCCAGTTTAAAAATCTTTTCCGATGTGTCTATCGTGGCATTCACGCCAATGGGGAAGCTGTAGAGGTTTTTTCCGTGTCCAAAGGGCATATTATGAAGAATCGGGATATCAAGCTCGTCTGTGTGCTCTGTGATGATATCCTTCATTGTGTAGCCAAAGGGGCGTGCAGCGTCCTGTAGGGATGTGAATTCACCAAAAACCAGTGCTTTGACGTCATTAAAGACCTTTAATCGCCGTAAATGCAGAATCATGCGGTCAATGCGGCTGATTTCCTCATTACAGTCTTCGAGGAATAATATGGCGTCTTTATAAAAATATTCGGGCAGAGTCTGAGGCAGATATTGAAACAGACTGAGATTACCGCCGACGAGCTTCCCCGTGGCTTTGCCGTCCTTTAAAATATTGTCTTGGCTCACGGGGTATTTTGCCGTTTGGCCGCTCAGAATATCTAGCAAGTGGTCCATTTGTTCGTATTTATGAACATTCTTGAAGACGGGG
>TARA_R110001592_G_scaffold77820_1_pt1 | contig 17489 bp, 17 predicted proteins | sample TARA_R110001592 | Tara Oceans TARA_R110001592 (sample SAMEA4398387) | marine metagenome | biome: Polar Biome; feature: [SRF] surface water layer (ENVO:00010504); material: water (ENVO:00002006), including particulate matter (ENVO:01000060) such as... | depth 5 m | reverse complement strand
AAATAGAGACCAAGAAAAACAAATTAAGGAACAATAATATTCGGAAAAGTTTTTACCTGTGAAATGATTTTTAATAGCATTTAGATTTGCTCTTTGCTTATATTGTAACGCTTACCTTTTAACGTCCATATTGTTTAGTTAATACTCATCAGTAATAAGGACAGATTCAGTACCAAGGATTACCATAGCGGTCTTCACTATTATTACTATGCACGCTAACTATTGCCACAAAAAAGACCTTTCCTAATACCCTAAATCAGCATCAACATGGTCTTCTCTGATACGAATTGACGTATTTAGGCGTCCAATTAAGCGGTGCTATTCTTTCATTTTGGTTAGTGGCTATTTGGGACTTGTAAGCTAAAATTATTGACGATTCAGTGTCAAAATGACCTTACGATGTTTAAGTAAATGACTAGCGCCACTTAAATCGAGAATTCGAGGCAGATTGAGAGTTTTTATATTAAAAATTGAACTGTAAATTACAGCTAGCATGCTGAAGATACTGCTTCACCTACGTTTAAATATGTTAGCTTAAGGGAATATCTAAGATAGTTTGCTCTTATTACTGCCCTGTATGAGCAATGCACTATATAAAAAATTTTAATTGAGTTCGTTTTTGCAATGTTAAGACTTTTACAAGCTCAATCAGATCTAATCATCTTTGTCGCTTTTTCGCTCATTACGGACGAATTACTGCCGAAACGTATCGTCAGCGTTTGCTGAATGACGACGAGCTATAGCATGATACTCAACTACATTTAGCGCAACTTCAAAAGTTAACTAGGCAATACCCGTTTCTACGATCCTCCCACCGTCTGCTGGCGAACAATCCAGAGAATCAGCGGTGGCAGAATCAACCACTGCAAAATCGGCAGCAACCCCGTACCTAGTATAGGCATCTCCGGCATGTTTGGCGCGTACTGCCAGCGGTCCAATACGTCGGTTGCTAGCCACTCCATAAAAATCGTGATGACCAGCCCGGCAGCCAAATAAGTTACCGCCGGAGTAACGGCCATCGCATGGATCCAATCTCTGGATCGAGCGATTACGACGGCGCTCCAGTAAGCCAACACGCTGATCACACCATCGCCTAGACTCGCCTGAGTACACGTCCGAACGACGCTCATGTAGTCCAGTGTTTTCAGCCCCTCGTAGAACGGCATTTGCCACATCTCCCAGACGAAATTGAAGAGAAAGGAAATGAGCAAAAAATTCGCTTCCGGATTCCGGACCGCGCGACCAATCCAAGGTTGACCCATCACCCTACTTTTCCTTCGAACGCAAGTACTTCCAAAGTACGGCAATCGACAAGACCAAAACTCCAATGATCAATAGCCAAACCAATCCCATACCCAACATCATCCCCATACCCATATCGTTCATCATCTTTCTGTCCTCTCCTGTTGACATTCCGTGAGACCACTCAAGCGGGCCCCGTCTGCGTGCTCCGAGTTGCTATCGCACAGACACATGCCTATGTTTGTGTGGAAATTTAGTCGGGCTTATTACAAGGTAGTCCGGCAGCTTGCAAATCGTCAAAGCCTGCTTTCGAAGCAAGAGCTGCAATGTAGCCCATTTTTCGTAACGTTGCTGCGGCTAGCACGGCACGACCACCGCTAGCACAATAGGTGACTATAGGCCGTTGGTGATCACTTTCTTCGTCGGAAATTTTCATTTCCAATACACCACGCGGTATAGCGACGGCACCTTCCAGATGGCCTTCCTGCCACTCATTGGGTTCACGAACATCGAGCACTAGCGCGCCGCTGCCACACAGAGCCTTTACCTTTTCAAAGTCGACGGTGTCAGCCACTTCTTTGGCTTCATCGATCATTTGTTGTGCAGTTAAAAACGTAAGCATAAAATTTCTCCTGATTGTAGTGTGAATGAATGTTCAAACTGTCAGTTCGCTATGCATCTGCAGCTAAACCGCAGCCAAGGTTCGCCGGAACGGCCACATCCATCATTTTCGGATCAGGCAGATCCAGGTTATTCATAATATCGATATATTCCGCACGGGTCTTGCCGGCTAACCGCGGGTTATGAGCCTTTTCCTCAGCAACACTGCTACGGGTCCAGCCCTTATAATCGTGCGCCGGGTATACAAGCGTTGAATCCGGTAGCGTAAATAGCTTTTTAGTAATGGAATCATAGCTTTGACCAGCGTCGCCGCCTTGAAAGTCGGTTCGGCCACTGCCACGAATAAGCAGCACGTCGCCAGTGAATACTGCTGGTCGCTCGCTGTGAAGCAAAAAGCTATAAGACTCATCGGTATGGCCAGGTGTGTACAACGCTTCCAGATCAATACCATCCAACCGGATGTACTCGCCCTCCCGAATGGTTTCAGACACACAGTCGGCTTTTGTCTGTTCGCCCATTACCGTGATGCAACCGGTCTTTTCCCGCAACTTTCCAAGACCGGTGATGTGATCCGCATGGGTATGAGTATCGATGGCTCGCACTAATCGAATATCGAGTTGTTCGACTAGTTTCAGGTACATATCCACCTTGTCTATTACCGGGTCGATTAGTAACCCTTCGTGGCCACTATCGCTAGCCAACAGATAACTATAAGTGCTAGATTCAGAATCAAAAAATTGGCGAAATAACATGTTTATCTCCCATTCGTATTTAGTGTATAAATAACAGTAGTAAGCGCGATATCGAAAGGTATTTGTAATTGCACACTGAATCCATACATGGGTAACTCCTATATATTGGCTGAACCAATATCGATAATAAAAAGCAGCCTTATTAGTAAAGGCAAAGTAATGGTTACTTTATCGTTGTATTTATAATTACTCTGTACGTTAACGTACTTAATAAAAGATTTTTGGCGCCTATGTAGTCGTTAGAATAAAGTAGTAGTAAGACAAAAGAAGCGTCTCTTTACCCAATATCACTCACGGTATCGCCCGATATATTTCATGCCAAAATAACCGGAAGAATGTTCGTCACAAGTCAAGCCAACATTGAGAGTAGAATATATTATTTAAGAGATCTCATCTGTTCGCAGCCGAACATTTATAGAACTTTCTGCCTTTCATGACAAGGGACTTTTTTAGGAGTTGCTTACAGCCGAGAATTTCACAACATAAAGGTACATACCATGTTGTGAATCGACTGTGTCTGGAGCACGACTTAAAGGGAATTGGCCAGATTCGATAAATTATATTTAATTTATTTTTCAATGGCTAAGCACTAAAAAGTAGCATTATACGCAGAAATAATTATCACTATTGAGGTCAAACTTTATCAAAAGGTTTGAACCAAACCAATAACACCGGAAGCAACAGTAAATCGGCAAACAAGGCGATGATCATGGCTAAAACTGTTAGTAGAGAAAAATAGATAGTGGGTACAAAGTTAGAAAACATTAATAACGAAAAACCAATCACTATGGTCATAGAAGTATAGAGAATAGCGTAGCCAATACTGCTATGAGTTAGGTGTATAGCTTTTAAATAATCGCGTTTTAGTTCGAATTCCTTTTTATAGCGGTGAATATAATGAACGGTATCATCAACCGCAATGCCCATGGCGATAGCAGCGATAGTAATCGTCATCATATCAAGCGGGATCCCTACCCAGCCCATTATGCCAAAAACAAACGATACACTTACAATATTTGTCAACATGGCAATCAAAGCGATTTTGATCGTTCTAAATAATATCAAAAACATGATAATCAAAACAAACACCACCAAACCTAGTGTTTTTATTTGAGAGTCAAAGAGTGTTTGTAGCATGTTGTTATAAAGCAGCATCATGCCAGAAAGGTGAACGTTATCAGGTTCAATATCAGCTTCACCTGCCAACTCCTGACTAATCTTATTGAGTAATGCGTCTCGTCGTAAGTCTTTATTAGAATCAACAATACGCGTGGTCAACCGAACTTGGTTATGTTCTAAATCGAGATAAGGCGTAATGGTCACATCACGAAATTCCTTTGGCATTTTTTTATAAAGCAGCGCAAGTTCTAGATTATCAAGCGATTCACCATCGTTTATATCTCGGCCAAGCTTTAATATATTGGCAAAAGAAAGCACTTTTCCGGTGTGCTCTAGTGAGTTAAGGTAGTTATGAGCCGCTTCGATTCGCTTCATCTTAAACTCAGTAAACCAATAGGCGTGATCGTTTTCTTCGCTTTTGAATTCAGCTTCGAACTCATCGAAAAATGTAGCTGGTTCAGACTGGGGATCTAATGGTTCGTTCTTACTCTTTTCATACTCAGGAAAATCAATGATAACGTCCAATGGTGTCGTTCCGCCTAACGATGTATCAATCACTTTCATGCCCTGATATATTTCAGAGTCGCTTTTAAAATAATTAATGAAGCTATTCTCTACAATCAACCGATTTGCGCCAGTAGCGTTGAACAGGAACAATGCAACACTTGAGAGAATAATGCTAACTCGATATTTTTCAGCAATAATGCCAAGTTGACTGATCAAGCTAATATTTTTTTCAAAACCCAAGAAGACTGTTTTTTTATCTAATAAGCTCATTGCAGCGGGGAAAACTAAAAAAGCAATGACGAAAGAAATAACCATGCCCGCACTGATCATCCAACCAAAATTCATGATGGGTAAAATATTACTAATGGCCAGCGAACTAAATCCGGTAATCGTTGTGCACACGACAAAAAGACAAGGTAAAAACATCGACAAGGTTGCCTCAAGCACTATTTCTTTTTGGCAAGCACTTTCCTTTTTTCTGACTAATTCACGGTAGCGTACACAAAGATGGATTGCCAGAGACATGGTCATTATGAGTTGTATTGAGATGAAATTTGAAGAAATAACAGTGACTTCCCAGCCAAAATAACCCAGTAGTCCGGCGGTAACGACGATTGACAGGCTAGAAATTAATATTGGAATAACGACATATCTCATTTGGCGGAAAACAATAAACAACACAAGAATTAATAGTCCGATCAGGGTGCTACCGTATAACTTTAAATCATCTCGAATAAAACTAATCATGTCATCCGCTACCATATTAATTCCGCCAAGAAAAACAACGGCTTTATCCTGATGATTGCTTAGAATTTTTCGTATTTGGCTAATCGTTTGATGGTTCTTTTTACGAAAGTTTTCTCGGTGATTGGCAAGCTCTGACTCTTTACGAACGAGTATTTTTTGACTCACGCCTGTTAACCCATTAGTTAATTTTTGCTCTAACAACTGGTTACGTTGTTTTAGTAGCTCGAAATAGGATTGATCTTGCTTATAAAATATTTGAATGGCTGTCGTCTTGAAATCATCACTGACTAAATTCTGCTGATAGAGTGGGCTTGATAAGAACTCATGCTTAATCTTTTCCTTAATTTTATTCTTAGCCGTATTTTCATCAAAGCTGATTGATTTTAATGTTTGAACATTTTTTAGCAGCTCAGACAATGGTTGGCTGAGTGTCTGAAGTAATGGAACACTGAGTATTGACGTAACGTTTTCAACTAATTCAAGTTTTTTGATATCACTGGCAAGTTGCTCAATATCTTTCAAGACTATTTTATCCAGTAATTGACCTTCTTTGGGAGAATAGGTAACGATTAAAAAGTCAGGATTATAGTAGTTACTATTAACTTTTCGGCTAAAGGCCAAATCTTTATCGTTTTTGAGCAGCAAGGTTTCAGCTGAAGCATCTATCTTAATATTGAATGCCTGACTGCCTATTATTGCCACAATGAGTAAAACAAGAAGTAAGACTCGATAAGGGTATTCTATAACCATACGGCCATAAAATGTCTTAATCATGGAGGCTAAGTTTACACTATTGTTTTGATTCATTATTTTGTCTTAGTTTTTCTATAAATTCATCGATTGAGTAGGTATTTAATAGCTCTTTATATTGAGAACGTTGAATCTGCACAACGCTTACTCCATCCACCCTGATATCATAGGCTAGCCAAAGGTTTTCTTTTTTTTGGTAAAATTTATACAACAACTTGACGCTATTGTTCGATTCAAGAATATAAGTGGTAACAGCAATTCGTGTTGGTTTATATTGTTCGGCTTTTTCGACGACAATTTCTTGCTGTTGAAAGGCAAACATTGTTTTAAGGTACGATAACTTAAAGTGCTCAACAAATAGACCGAGATACTCTTTTTTTTGTTTTGGATTGAATTCTTTCCATACGCTCTTGCCAATACTGAGTTTAGCCATAAGATCAAAGTCCATTAAGCCATTAGCAATTGAAAATATTTTGTTTGATTTAACATTTTTAGATTGCATAGGATCAACCAATATAGCTAATATATTGTTGGTTGCGGACTTTACTTGCCCAAGTACTTTTTGCTCATCATGAACGCCAGCGTTGGCTACCGAAATACTAATAAGTATCAAAACGATTCGTGAAAATATTGCCTTTACTAACTTCATTTAAACCTCTGCTATTAATACCCTACTGTTTGTTTCATTATGGCGCGGTGAGCATTCTGTTTATTTGAATCTGGCTGTAGCCGATTTCAGCGCATTGTTGAGCGAGTTCCATGCACTATCCATGCGTACTTTTAAATCCTCCCATGCATCGTCGCTGGCGTATTTAAGTTCAGAAAGTTTACTGTTGGCCGCTTCTTGCATCGATCGCAGTTCCTCGATTTGTTTGTAGTACTCAAGTTGTAAATCGGCTTCAGCTTGATCAGCTTTTGCTTTGAGCTTGTCGATCTCTGCGCCCAACTCGTCCAATTGCGCTTGCAGTTTTTTTTGGTAAGCTTCTTTAATGTTCATTATTATTCTCCTTTTGTGATTTATATTAAAATTGAAAGGCTGTATTCATAATTCCCGTAGGTATTTTAGATCGTTCTTTGTCGTATCGACTATTTCAGCAAATTTTCCATTCACCATTAGTTTTGCCATGGATTGTGCAAAACCTTTCACTTGTTTAAAGTTAAGTGAAGGCGGCATTGCTAAGGCATTGGGATCGGTAAAAATATTGATTATCGCAGGCCCCTTATGTTTGAAGCCGTTTGACAGTGCTAATTCCACCTCTTTAGATTCCTTAGCTTCCCATGCAGCAATGTTCATTGCCTCAGCCAATTTTACAAAATCAGGATTAACCATATCCGTCTGCCAGTCCATATAACCTTCTACGCGCATCTCAAGTTTAACCATCGCTAAAGATCGATTGTTAAAGATGATGATTTTTACGGGGATTTGATATTGGCTAATCGTCATTAAATCGCCCAAAAGCATTGAAATACCGCCATCGCCACAAAAAGCAATCACTTGTCGGTCTGGTTGTGATAAGCCTGCCCCAATAGCCATAGGCATTGCATTCGCCATAGAGCCATGATTAAAGGAACCGGTTAGGTAGCGATTGGCTCCCGCCTTTAAATAACGAGCGGCCCACACGGCACTCATACCAGTATCAACGGTAAATATAGCATCGTCATCGGCTAATTTATCCACCAAGTAGGCAACATATTCCGGGTGAATGTTTTTCTCAGAACCCTTATCTTCCACATAGCTTTCATAGGTGGCTTCAATTTTTTGATGCAGAGCACGGGTTTTATCAAGGAAATCAGTGGACGATTTAACTTCAATTAAAGGCATGAGATCTTCAAGGGTTGATTTAATATCACCACAATAACCAAAGTCCACTTTAGCTCTACGCCCTAACTTTTCGGGTTTAGTATCTATTTGAATAATTTTGCATTTTTCAGGCAGGAACTCACTATACGGAAAGTCAGTGCCCAACATTAAAAGGACATCGGCTTGATGCATTGCTTCAAAACCGGATTTATTGCCTAGCAGCCCATTTAACCCAACGGCATAAGGATTTTCTTTACGTTCAAAAAATATTTTCCCGCGAAAACTATATCCCAAAGGAGCCTTAAGCATTTCTGCCAATTGCATTACTTCTTCAACGGCATAACGACAACCATGACCACAAAACAGCATCACTTTTTCATCCTCGTTAATGACGCTTGCTAGTTCTTTAAGCTGTTCATGGCTTGGGGTTATTCTAGGCTGGGTATAAAAATTTTTATTCGCGGTATGAACAGATTCTATACTTGCTGAAGCTACATCACCGGGAAGACCTAGAACAGCAACCCCTTTCTTGCTGATGGCATGCTGAATAGCCGTTTGCAAACCATTGATAGCTTGTTTAGGCGTATTCGCTAAAAAGACATATTTTGAACAATCTTGAAAAAGTGATTCTGGTCTTGTTTCTTGAAAGTTATCCAATCCCATTTTTTCAGTATGAATGGTTGACGCTATTGCAATGACAGGGTTTTCAGCTCTATTAGCATCATAAAGTCCATTAACTAAATGAACATGTCCAGGGCCACTGCTGCCCATACAACAGCCAATGCCATTTAACTCAGCTTCCATAGAAGCAGCATAGGCTCCAGCTTCCTCGTGTCTGACATGGATCCATTGCAGTCTACCATCCCTTCGCACAGCATCATTAACCGGATTAAGGCTGTCACCAGTCACCGCGTAAATTCTTTTAACACCGGCTTCTACCAGCATTTGCTACTAAATGTTCTGATACATTTTTTGACATTAATCACTCCAAGTTTATTAATTTTCGTGACATAACCAATTTTTCTATATCGGCCTATATTAGTCTGTGCGATACCACACAGACCAACACATTCATTGTCGACATTATAATTGTATAAGTGTTAGTTACAGCTTGGACAAATAGTGACAAATTTTTAGCAACGACTTAAAAACTAGGAATAACAACATTATTTGAAGAAATAGTGATGGAGTTTTTTTCGCGCAAATATTATGGACTTACCCCTGTTGTTATATTTGTTATCACACTTTTGTCAATTTATGGCTGCGCAGAAGCTTCACTCCGCCACATTCACAACAATTGAGTTGAAAAATACGATGACATCGAGGATAACTATAACAACAGCATTTATAACATCAGTACTTTGGAGCTCGAAATCCCGACGCATTCCAATACTGACTCTACTCGTACTGCTAATACAATGTGGGCCACTAGTTAACGCAGGTGAAGGACCCTGGCCGTCGTTTACGGCGACGACCCTTAGCGGAGAAAAAGTCGACAGCGAAAAACTGATAGGTCAACCGACCCTACTCATACTTACCCCGTCTGGCAATGCCGCAGAATCCACTCGAGAATGGGTTAAGACTTTGCGCTCAAAGATAGATCAAAGTAAATATCGGGTTCGCGACGTACTGGCCGTCGATTTACCGTTCTTTATGTCGGAAGAAGACGCCATTGAGCGAGCCAAGGAGAAAGTCCCGAAGCGCTACCACGATCAAACTTGGATCCTCAACTCTCAGATTATGGAAGGCGCGTTGGGTGTGCCGTCTGATAGCGTAGAAGCAGTGATTGTTGTTCTGGATAAGAACGGTAACTTGATATCACAGGTTCACGGTAGGGTGACGTCGGCGCGGATGAGTGAGATCACCGACGCCTTACAAAGCCTTGCTACCGACTAACTGCTTTCGTCGCTGCTGCTTACGCTGTCATTTGGAAACTCCAGAACTACCCGATACGCATCCATTTCGTGACTGAGAAAAGCCTGCGCCGATCCCCAGAGATACAGCCGTAACCGTCGATAAAGCATTTCGCCCCAACGGGTGACTATTTCATCGCGAGCGCCCTCCAGTTTCTCAACCCAACTCTTGCACGTAAGATAGTTCTTGCCGTCTGACTTGATGCACTGGTTCGGGTATTTTATTTCTTATTAATTTATTGAAATTGAGTCAGACGAGAACTTGACGCCTTTTTTTGTATCAATGCACTATTTTTATATCATGTGTTTTCACACAGGTATTATTGAAGTCGTCAAACTTATCGCATGTGGTTCGCACAAATGTCTTTTGTGCTGGGGAGAAAAAACACTTTGTCTGATAATGGCAGGTGTTGTTGAACTTTTCCCAGTACTGACATTCTTCAACGCATTGGAGATTTTTGTAGATATAAGTCTTTTTTTCAAACAAGCATTTTTTATTAAAATCGTCCCAATATTGGCAGTCATTGAGAGCCAGAGGTTCATCCTCAGTTAACTGCTGGCCACAGGTGACGGTGAGGTCTCCCTGGCGGTATGTTTCTCCCGTGTCGAGACTTACCTCTTTTGCTGCGACATTAGCTGCTAAAAACGTCACCCCTCCAATGAAGCCCATCAACAAATATTTGTTCATGATTTGATTCCTTATTAACTTAATTTTTCGATAATCGAATCTTTTCCTGACTAGATTTTCTGAATAAGATCAATCTGTTTTTCATGGTTACTATTCAGTTCGATTTTTCCTTTCATCCCTGCCATGTTATGCGCAGGGTTGTGGTAGACAAAGTCATGGTAGCCTGGAAAAAACATTGCATTATGCTTCTGTGTATTGTCCTGGACATTAATTATTCTCCTACAACAGTCAGTATGGATGGCGAATATTTACCCTTAATAAGAATAGATATATGAATTGCATCAGGCTGCATTTTTTAAACCTGTTTATTTCAATTCTATTTTTTTAAACATACCAGCATCAAAATGGCCAGGAATATTGCAGGCAAAAACAACCATTTCATCACCTTCAAAGCGCCACGTTATGGTTTCAATGGCACCAGGCTGAACGGTTAATGTATTTCCATCTTTATCATCATGCACCATATTAGGCATCTTGCGCATCATTTCGGCATGTTCTTCCTGTTCTTCCAGGCTACTGATAGAAAATTCATGAGGGATTCTCCCCTCATTCGATACTGCAAACTGAATAACACTGCCTGATTCAATCTCTGAAAGTTCTTCATTGAAGAGTATTTTCATCTGGTCATTCAGTGTTACCTTGATAGTATGAGTATCCTGCATAGCCATTACCCTTTCGCCCACTGATCCGTGTTCTCCGCGTTCTTCGTGGGTAACCCCTGATGCTTCATGATCACCATCATGGCCTTCTTCTAAGTGCTCACTTGCAGTAAAGGCCAAAGTAGAAAAGAGTAATAACGGTAGTCCTAACAAAGAAATATTAAATGTTTTCATAATTCACTCCATATTAATAAAATGAGTATAGGGTATAGGTTACATATACTAGTTACATCTGTTTCCATAACATCCAAACACCGGCCCCGATCATAAAAAGATTCTCCGTTAAAGATACGAACCCGAGGGGAACATTACTGTCTCCTCCGACGCAAGCACATTTGAGTTCTCGCTTATCTAAATACACTGCTTTGTATACCGAAATGGCGCCTACCGTGCCGATAAATAGTGATACCGGGCCCACGACATAACCTGATAAACCCGCAATCATACCGATACCCGCGAACGCTTCGGCAAAGGGATAAATATAGGCATAACGCAGGTGTTTCATGGCTAATAAATCGTAGGTAATAAACGAGTTAGAAAAGCCATATAGATCACGTAATTTTTGAATTGCCAAAATAGTCATACTGAAAGCGACAAACAGCTCAATGACTTTGAGTGACATAATATTACCTGATGAGGCATACACCGCGGCCAATGCCATCGCAAAAGCGGTGGCAAAAATAGCCAGGACAGGGGTATAAGTGGTACCAGTTTTCACTGCTGGCGGCAGGTCAAAATGCGCCCTTAGTTCATCGTAACCACCCACACGCTTGCCATCGATGAAAGTCTGAGGCGTAGTTTCAACATTATGTTCTTGCTTAAACGTTTCGGTTTCTTCACGTGAACTTAGCCTGTGATCTTCAATCTCAAAGCCTTTTCTCTCAAGTAAGTCTTTCGAGCGCAATCCATAAGGACAGATGTGTTGGCCCGTGAACATGCGATACAGTTTTGCTGTGTTTTTCATATTTTTGCTCCTAAATGTAAATCAGGCATTGGACGCTTCTTCGCTTTTTGCTCTGTATCTGCAAAACCATTTGCTTCGATGTCTTCTAGTAGCCATTTCATTTCCATAACCTCTCTTTCTTGTGCTTTTATGATGGCGTTAGCAAGATCTTTTACCCGCTTGTCTTCGATATTCGCTCTACCACTGGTTAAAATAGCAATAGAATGGTGCGGGATCATATTAACTAACACAAGATAAGGCTGGTAGTCGCAACACCTATTGTTACAAAGCCGACTAATAATTGGCTTATCAATTCCATTTTTTAGTTCTTCATCATCAACCTAAAACCAAAATCGAGCGCCTATTACAAGTCCGGTTTCACTGACTGATTCATCTTCGAGCCGAGCTTTATCCGCACTATTACCTAATTCACGGCTCCAGTAGACGCCAATGTATGGCGCAAACTCTCTAGCAAATTCATATCTGTATCTCAGTCCAAGTCGCAATGAATTAAAGCCAGAAGGTCGTTCAAAACGTTCAGACTCTGTAATTGAACCCGCTAACGAGACTCGAGGTTGCAGAAATGAAGTCTGGGTGACGTTGATTTCGTATTCGGCTTCCACTGCAAAGCGCACATCGCCGTCTTCATTGAGTATTAAGGAGCTATCTATCTCAAATTGATAAGGGGCCATACCGTACAAACTGATAACAGCATAGTTTTCCATATTTGAGTTACTCGACAATGTTCCCGACGTGCCTAGGCCTCCTTGTATCTCCCAATAAGGGGCTATTAGCTTACTAACTAACACTTCTGCTCGTTCAATGTCGGTGGTTTCGCCATCATCTTGTTTGTTCTCCCCCTCACTTTTGACATATATGCGGTAAGTATCCCCGCCATACCAACCCATCATGTCCCACACCCCGATGTTTTCTTCGGAATTAGTTCGGGCGACTTCAAAACGATCAAAGACCACAATGTAGTTAGAGATTTCCTTTACAGGCTCAGGCCAATCTTCAGGAGTGGCTTGTGCATATGCATTTCCGCTCATGACTGTACTTACCAATATTGATAACATTAATTTTTTCATAACATACTCCTAAGAAACCGAAACGACTCTGAACATCCCTGCATCCATGTGATACAAAAGATGGCAGTGGAACGCCCAGTTTCCTGGTGCATCAGCGGTGATCAACATTGAAACCTTTTCACTTGGCTTGAGGCTGACAGTGTGTTTTCGAGGGCGAGGATGATTGCCATTTTCAAGTTCCATCCACATGCCGTGAAGGTGAATGGGATGGTCCATCATCGAATCATTCACTAAAATAAGACGAATTCTTTCGCCATACTTAAAGTTGACGGGGCCGTCCACCTCACTAAATTTTTTGCCGTCAAAGGACCACATATAACGTTCCATGTTGCCCGTTAAATGCAGTTCAATAGTTTGCGTGGGTTCGCGATCATCGGGCCATTCTTTGGCGCCGACTAAATCAGCGTAAACAAGTACCTTATGCTCCACATTTTCTAAACCGATCCCTGGTTCATCAAATCGACTTGACGGATTTTTAGCAATCATAGATGCGCCGACACCATGACCTTCTGGGTTATGTTTTATGGGTATTTCATCAACAGGTATCACTTTTTTATGCATCGCACTGTGGTCTTGAGGTTGATTATTCATACCAGACATTTGATCGTCCATCGCCATATGGGATGACTGTTTCATGTCTTGCATCGGCTTGTCATTTTGCATATCCATCCCTTGCATGGAGGACATGTCACCCATGCCCATCGCAGCCATTCCTCTTTCAGGCATTGAGCGCAACTCGGGTATGCTCGCTTGCTGGCCAAGCTCTGTCGCAAGTGTCGCTCTCACGAATCCACTTCTATCCATACTTTCGGCATACATGGTGTAAGAATTGTTTGATTTTGGTCTAACAATGACATCGTAGGTTTCAGCCACAGCAATGCGAATTTCTTCAACCGTAACAGGTTTCACAGGTTGCCCATCTGCTGCGACAACTGTCATTTCTAAACCTGGTATACGGAAATCGAAATAAGTCATGGCAGACCCATTAACAAGGCGCAGCCGCACACTTTCATTTGGCTTGTACAATGCAGTCCAATTGTCAGACGCATCTCTTCCGTTGATTAAATAACTGTAAGTAGAAGCGGTTACATCCAAAATATCTCTTGGATTCATGCGCATTTTTGCCCAAACAGCACGCTCCTTAAACGCATTAATTAAGCCCTGTTTTTTGACGTCAGCAACAGTGTCCTCAATAGTTCTCTGCTGATAATTGTAATAACCCTCGGCAACTTTTAGGTTTCTGAAAACAGCATGGGGATCCTCAAATGTCCAGTCACTCAATAAGATAACGTGCTCGCGATCAGCTCCAATATCACCATCGGCAGGATCTATTATCATTGGACCAAGGTGTCCAGATTGCTCTTGCAAGCCTGAATGACTGTGGTACCAGTAAGTACCATTTTGCTCTACTTCAAATTCATATTTGAACGTTGAGTTTGGCGCGATACCAGGAAAAGAAACGCCAGGAACACCATCCATAGTGTATGGCAGAATAATGCCATGCCAATGAATAGAGGTACTTGTTGGCAAGTTATTAGTTACATTAATTATTGCTCGCTGGCCTTCTTTAAGTCGCACTAACGGACCCGGTGACGTCCCATTTATTGTAATCGGACGACCGGTACCACCGGCAATTTTCATGGTTTGTTGATCGATTGATAAATTAATTTCATTACCGCTAACCACACCATCCCCGAAGCTCTGCCTCAGTTGATTACCTTTGGTGAGACCCTCCGGTCTCGCCCAAAGCGCAGGAACTTGTCCAAGAAGTGCGAGCCCTCCTGTAGTGCTCGCCGCTTTTTTTATAAAACGTCGTCTATCAATTTTGTTGCTGTTTCGCATAGCAAGCCTCTTTTAAGTTAACATTTAACATGGCACTACCGATCGACTTGTAGCCAGCAATTTGTGTCAGTTACGTGATCTTAAGTGTGATATTGGGTTGTGCTAACAGTATTTACATTTTTTTTATGGGAATATCTTCAAGTAACTTTAAGATGGTGCGGTTGTTGTTAAGTTTCGCTAAGTCAATGAGATAGCTTTTTTCGAGCTCTTGCATTGGTCGGTTTGCCAATAATTCTTTTACCGACTGTTCTTCACCATTTACTATAGAGGTTTTTAAGGCCGCAAAATTCGCGATACTCTGTTCTTTTTGATCTGTCATGTTAGTTCTCATTCGTTGTGTTTCGTTAATCGTTTGTCTTGAAGTCATCGGCCGATGTTAAACTAGCAATATGACCGCAAATGTCGCAATGCAAATGTCTGGGTAAACTAACCACCTGCTCTAATCTAAGCGATCACAAATAAATCCATAAAGCGGTTTACTGGCGTCCTCTCAAGGGCAGCTAGATCTTTACAAAGCGTGGATATCTTTTTGCATTGCTGGTGTGGAAAACGTGATGCTAAATTAGCTTTGAATTTTTGTTGTAACAACGGAATGCCTTCTTCACGGCGGCGGCGATGACCTAGCGGGTATTCCACAAGCACTTCTTCAGTGCTACTGCCATCTTTAAAGAATACCTGAATGGCATTAGCGATAGAGCGTTTATCTGCTTCTAAATATTCTGCCGAGAAACGCTTATCTTCGACAATTTCCATTTTGTCGCGCAGTTCATCAATGATGGGATGAGCAGCGTGAAATTCGTCTTCATAATGTTCGGCCCTCAACCCTCCAAACGCTAATGGAACGGCAACCATGTATTGCAAGCAATGGTCACGGTCTGCAGAGTTGGCAAGCGAACCTGATTTTGAAATTATGCGAATAGCCGATTCATGTGTACGAACCACAATCTTCTGAATATCCGCTAAGCGAGTTTTTACCAGAGGATGTAAAATAACTGCCACTTCTGCAGCGGTTTGTGCATGGAACTCCGCTGGAAAGGAAATCTTAAACAAAATGTTTTCCATCACATACGATCCATATTTTTGGGAAAACGAAAACTGACGTTCAGCCTCAGGCTTAAGTGCTTGGTTTTGGTTTGTTTTCGAGAAAGAGACATCATAAAATCCCCATTGCACAGCTGTTAATACGCTTGGTATGCCCATTTCACCACGCATTGACATATCAGCCAAACGAACCGCTCTTGAGGTAGCGTCGCCAGCCGCCCAAGATTTACGAGAACCGGTGTTTGGTGCGTGTCGATACGTTCGCAGTGCAGAACCGTCTACCCACGCGTGAGAAATAGCCGCCATAATTTGCTCTCGATTGCCGCCCATCATTTTAGTGACAACCGCAGTTGAGGCAACTCGCACTAATAATACGTGGCATAAGCCAACACGATTAAAAGAGTTTTCTAGCGCAATAACACCTTGAATTTCATGCGCCATGATCATGGCTTCAAGTACTTCTCGCATCATAAGAGGCCGATCACCTTTAGATAACCTAACTTGAGACAAATGATCCGCCACCGCCAATATGCCACCTAAATTATCCGAAGGATGTCCCCATTCAGCGGCTAACCAAGTGTCGTTATAATCAAGCCAGCGAATGATGCAACCAATGTCCCACGCGGCCTTTACCGGGTCGAGCTTCAACGATGTTCCAGGTACTCGGGCACCATTTGGCACAAACGTTCCTTGTACCATAGGCCCAAGATGTTTTGTGCATTCAGGGAAGCGCAGAGCCAGTAGTCCACAGCCTAGTGTGTCTAGTAAACAGTTACGCGCGGTGTCGAGTGCCTCCTCGCTAGAGACTTCAAAGTTTAATACATAATCAGCGATATCTTGGATGACATGATCATAGTCGGGCCGATCGTTAATATCTGCATTACTACTCATTTTGTATCCTTTTTCGTTTAATTTGTCGTTTAGTTTTGCATCGCTGCGAGCAACGCTGCTGATTTAATGGGTAAGCCCCATACTCTTGCGCCTACCACATTAATATCGCATGAACGATTGCAGGTGCAACAGCCACCATTACGCCGACAATACTGAACAAAACGATACCCCCTATCTTGATAAAGCCAAGCATCGACGATACACCTTCGATCATCTTGTTTGCAGACAGGTGAATAAGAAACACAACTAGCAACAACCCTGCACCCTATGCGGGCACCCATAAGCTTTTGTCAAGGTGCTGCCATAAGCATTTTTAGATACATGGCAATCCCGCCGGCCGACGGATAGGCATTCGACATTTTGACCTAAGAGTATGCACTAAAGATGACAATCACTGCAGCTGAGAGAAAAGCCAGAGGGAAGAGCCCCCCGGTCATCTGTGCCATCTGCCCCGTCAAGGCAAATATACCAGCCCCAATCATGACGCCGGTGCCCATCGCACAGTGCCGACCAATGTTAGACTACCTGACTTGTATTGATTTTTTTCAAAATAATACCTCGGTCGTTTCAAGGAACACTTCACTGGGCAATAGCCGCGGTTGTTAAGCCGAGTACCAGCCAGTCTTGCATACCGCCCCTATAATAAAAGAGCTTTTCCGGCGGGAATCCCTCGCTCACCATCGCATCAATTGCGATAGGGCTTTGCGGACACGCAGGACCATTGCAGAACACCACTACATTCCTCGCCTTGGCGCAGTCCCATCCCGATGATGTTCGCGAACACCCCAACTCGCTTAGCCGCTGTACAATATCGCTAAAGGGGAGCGACACGCTACCTGGAATGGTTGCCTTGATGCGCCACTCCGGCTCCCGCATGTCCACGAC
>TARA_R110001592_G_scaffold2908_1_pt1 | contig 17502 bp, 20 predicted proteins | sample TARA_R110001592 | Tara Oceans TARA_R110001592 (sample SAMEA4398387) | marine metagenome | biome: Polar Biome; feature: [SRF] surface water layer (ENVO:00010504); material: water (ENVO:00002006), including particulate matter (ENVO:01000060) such as... | depth 5 m | reverse complement strand
TATGGTCAGACAAATAAGTTAGATGTTTTAAATGCACAAGTAGATTTGGTAAACGATAGTATCAATCTAATGAATACAAGACAAACATTTAGGAATACAAAACGAGATTTAAATCTATTGTTGAATCGAGATCTTGCAATCTCTTTTGAGGTCGATACCGTTATCGCCTTTGTAAACCCTTTAAGTTTAGAAGAATTTTTAGATAAAGGCATTTCAAATAATGTAAGCGTTTTACAGACTGAAAAAAACATTAAAATTAACGACTATACGTATAAATCTAGTAAGTCTGTTTTTTTGCCAACTGTTGGTCTTACTGGAACTTATGGATGGAACGAAGGAAATTTTCCTGCAACCAACTTTTTAGCTTCAAGTGTTTCTACAGGATTATCTACAGGTTTAAATCTTACCTGGAACCTTTTTGATGGTGGTAGTAGTTTAACACGTATAAAGAATGCGAAAATAGTACTAGATAATCAAGAAACTATTAAAGAACAAATAGAGCAACAGGTATTAAGAGATGTGCAAAACGCCAAAGAAAACTACCTAAATAGATTGCAGGTTTTTAGCTTGCAAGAACAAAATGTCGTGACCAATCAGAATAACTTTGAACGCTCTAACGAGCAATTTCAATTGGGAAGTATAACGTCTATTGAGTTAAGACAGGCTCAAATAAATTTATTGAATGCACAGACGAACAAAAATTTAGCAAAGTACGATGCTAAGTTGGCTGAGCTTCAATTACTACAACTTACAGGACAATTATTGAATATTGAACTGTAACAGTTACTTAATAAAGTAAGGTATGGACATGTATATCAAAAGAACAAATAGCGAGCTGATAGAAATTCTCTATCAGCAGTCACTTCTTACGTTTGAATCTCAGTTAAGCTTAAGAGAGGAAATACAGAAACGTGATATTGAAGTAGATCTTTCGCCTTTAGAAACTTCAATTTCAAATAAACTCACGCAAATCAAAAATTTGGAATACTTGAAAGATTTCGGTTTTAAGGCGGAAAAAAATTCTGATGGAATTACGGTGACCAGAACTAATAAGGCTATGTTCACTGATGTTACTGCCATTTTTTTAGGGGTAATTGTTTTTTTAATAGGTGTTTACGGTTGTATAAACCTAGCATTTACTTTTATTAATGGCGATGAGTTAGATGTTTTTACCTTGGCGTATAAGTTTGCTATAGCCGCTTTGGTTTTTATAGGTTTTAGCTTTTTCAGTGGATTAAAACGAGTTTTCGATTATACTGGTTTTGAGCTTTCTACTTTAAATGGATTAATCACTTTAAAAAAGCGCTTCGATATAAAGCTTGAGGAGATTAAAGCAACAGCTGCCGATGTTTTTGTAGAAACCGATGATGAAACACTTTTTTTAAAGTTGGGCAATCAAACCATCTTCACTTCAAATGCTGAAAATTTAGTGCAGACCCTTACCTTAAAAGAATTGGCTAAAGAATTGAAAGGCGCATAAATACTATGTACGAGCATTTTTTTCAATGTCCATATTGTTGGGAAGAGGTTTCTATGCTTCTTGATCCTTCTGTAACTCAACAGACTTATGTAGAAGATTGTGAAGTGTGTTGTAACCCTATAGAAGTTACTCCTCGTTTTGAAGATAATGAACTAATAGCCTTCGATGCTCAAAGTATAGAACAATAGTTAGTTTTTAAATTCTATTTTGCCACCAAAAGTATCATCCTTATCAATAGTTTGCGGATTTCCGTAAACTTGTATTGACCCACCAGCTTTTACTTTGGCAATGATATTTTCACTTGCGTAAACCTCAGCAATGCCACCGCCTAAAACGATAACGGAAGTAGTTTTTGACTTTAAGCCTTTATTATATAGTTTGCCGCCAGTGTTAATATTGGCATCTTGGTGATTAGTTGTGCCAGAAAGCTTTAATTCACTTCCGCTAGTGCTTTTCGCGTTCAAGTTATCTACATCAATATTAAGGGTGATTACTGCAGCTTCTTGAGACCTAATTTCTAGTATTGAACTCTTAATCAGTCCGCTAGAAATAATTCTTGCATTTTCGTTGGCATCGATTACTTTTAATTCTTCAGTGAAGTATAATTTAACATTTACGGTGTTACCCGATAAAAACTCATTTGCAACCATTTTCACTTTCAAGAGTCCGTTATTCTCAGTAATGCTAATTTCATTTTTATCATCATCACTTAATACAAGTTTATTCTCTTGACCTTTAATAAGGTTTACCGTAATGCGGTCATATGCCTTGAGTTCGGTAAATTTTTGTAAAGGAATAGTTGCAGTACTTTGTGCAAAACAAGAAAATGTTGAACACATAAAAAGGACAATAGTGATGATTGGTTTCATGAAATATTGGTAATTGGTGCTTCAAAGTTACACTACATTTTCGAGTTATTTACAAAACTCGGTTTTTGATATTTTTTAAGAGGTTTGTTCATAAAAGTTAAATAATGATAAGGTGTTCGGTTAGGTTTTACAGTTTCACTATCTTAAACAAGTAATTGTCTTCATTGAAGAGTATGAAAAAGAAATATGTATTATTGACCTTAGTAATCGCGTTAGGCATCGTTGGCTATGCGGGGGTTGAATATTTCCCAAATTCTAAAAATACTGTGGTATCTGAAACTTTAGATTCTATACCTACGCGGCGAGAATTACGAGGTAGCTTTTTTGATAAACGAGAAATACTGGTAGTTTATGCCGCTAATGATAGTGCATTAAGTAAAAAGTATGAACAGATACTCAACGAGCTTTCGTTATTAGAACCTACGGAATCTTGGCGAAGTGCAAAAATTCTATATAAACGAGTAGATCAGGTAACTGAAGAAAACCTAAGGGAGAATGTTATTTTTCTGTTGGGTGCTATTCAAGAGAATATAATTCTAAAAAGATTTATAGACCAAACTCCATTTCAGGTTAATAGGAGAGAGATAATTATAGGCTCAAATGAGATAGCAAATGAGAATTCTGTTTTATCGATAAGTTTTTATCCGAATCCATTAATGCCTAAAATGCCATTTAGTTTTATGACGGGAACAGATGCGCAACAGGTATTTGAATTTTTTGCTGAAAAGGTCAAAGAAAACGGAAGGTCTTTTTACTGGCAGAATCTTAGTTATGAACTTTACAATGATCGCGAACGTGTGGTGATGGGAGATTTTAATAATCAATGGAAAATAGATAATACTACGTTTTTTGATTTTTCTAAAAGCAACAAGGTTCTTTTGAACGCAGAAAAGTATCAGTTCGTAAATCATAAAAATGCATTAAAACCATCTGAAGTAAAAGGCCTTGAGGAGCAAATAAAACGAAATACTTCAAAAGTGTTTGCTTTTTTAGACAATGACAACTTTCCTAAAATAACGTATAATTTTTATAGCAACACAGAAGAGAAGGGCTTAATGACCGGTAATACGAGCCAAGCCCATTACGATACGTTGAATAATTCTGTTCATATCATTGCAAATAAAATATATAAAGACAACAACATTGGTAAAGACAATGAATTACTGTTGCGTAATATGCTAGGGATTTCTAAAAAAGATATTCTAACCCAAGGCCTTCCCATTTATTTTACCGATAAATGGCAAATGAAAGGCTATAAATATTGGTCTGCACGGTTGGCAGAATCAGAAAATACGTTGTCGGTTGCCGAACTGCTCGATAATACCTTTCTTGAGATGGAATCTTCACTAATACGAGATTGCTTGGCAGGGGCTTTTGTAGATTTTTTAATGCAAACCTGGGGTAAAGAAATCTTTCTGTACCATTATAAAGATGGTGAACTTAACGCCAAAGAAATACAAAGGTTAGAAGGGCAATGGCAACTGTATTTAAAAAGCCTAACGAAGAACTATCCGAAAGAAGAAGTAGTTAAAAAAGAGTTGCCCTATTTAAAAGGGTTCAATTTTGCCCATGAAGGCTACAGTATTTATAATGGCTATGGTTCTAAAAAGGCTACAGAATCGTTGTTGAAGCAAAAGTCTATGGGCAGCAATGCTATGGCCATTGTTCCTTATACAGGTATTAATAATATAAATGCAGCATCACCGCTTCATTTTAGTAATAGTGCAGGCAGTGAGAATGATGAGTCTCTTGTTCATGCATTATCTACTGCACACGATATAGGTATGTATACCCTGTTAAAACCTCAAATTTATGTAGGTGGTAGTTGGCCAGGCGGAATTGAAATGCCTAGTGACGAAGAGTGGAATCTTTTTCATGACCATTATTATCGTTGGATTCGCCATTATGCCTTTTTAGCTGAAATACATGGTATGGATGCCCTTTGTATAGGCGTCGAGTTTACAAAAGCAACATTATCGAAACCCGATACTTGGCGAAGTATGATTAAGAAAACAAGAGGCTTGTTTTCGGGTCATCTTACGTATGCTGCCAATTGGGGTGAAGAATTTGAGAATATAGAGTTTTGGGATGACTTGGATTATATCGGACTCGATTGTTATTACCCGTTAAGTAAGAAAGATAATCCTACCGATGAGGAAATGAGCGAGAGCTTCAATATGGTAAAAAAGAAAATTGAAAAGGTATACGAGCGTTTCAACAAGCCCATCGTTTTTACCGAAATCGGATTTAGAAGTGTTAATGAACCATGGAAGAATCCGCATGCAGAGGCCGATGAAAGCATTAATGAAGAAATGCAGGCACGTTGCTATGAAATCATCTTTAAAGGCATTGAGAACGAACCATGGTGCAAAGGCATACTGTGGTGGAAGTTTCCAAGCTTTTTAGAGTACCGAGGTGAAGACAACAATGCATTTACCCCCAATAACAAATTAGCAGAGGAAACCGTACGTAAATGGTTTACTAAATAAATAGAACCTTTCCGTTTATATAGCTGTTTCAAAAGCTGAAAAACTACTTCCTTTTCGGGAAGACCAAACTGTCTGCTGGGTAGACTTTCTTTAAATAGTTCATCTGCGAATCTGCCCAAGCAATAATTTTTTGCCGTTGTGCATCGGTCAAATTAGCTTCTTGGTGAAGTCCGAAATAGGTATAAGAAGGTAATGGCATTTCCTTTTTTTCAACCATCTCTTTAATTTCTTCTAGTTTATGATTTTGTACAAAGAGCGGCATATTCGTAAATTCAGAAAAATTCAAATGCTTTTTGCCGTCATTAACATGATCAGCTAAAAACCAAGCGGCAGGCTGCACATTCGAATACCAAGGGTATTTGGTAGTGTTACTATGACAGTCATAACAAGATACCTCAAATATGTTTTCTACGTCATTCGGTAATCTATATTTGGTTTGTATTGCCAAAGTTTCATTTCCTGAAATATTCTTTTCTGGTCGTATAAATTGAATGATAACTAAAATAATGGCAAGGGCTATTCCTATTTTTTTCCACATGGTGTTAATGATTTAATGTTGTAGTTGATTACATTAAAATTAAGCAATTTTCGTTATACAGACATTTCATTTTCAAGGTATTAAAACTTCATTTCGCACTAAGGTTGTTTTAGGTGGTAAAAAAGTCGGTTCGCCTAATAAAACCATTTAGCAGTTGAAATCCTAGATATCTTTGGGGTATAGAAAAACAAAATCATTTAAATATACATATCATGAAAAATTATAAAATTGTTGCAGCCTTATTAGTTCTAGCCGTAGTCTTCTTATCCTTTAGAGGTGTTCGCCATCACAAACAAGCAGAACAGGCAGAAATAACATCATTGTTCTCAGATTATATTGCTTCTTTTGAAACACAACTTGCCAATAACGTAAATTTTATTACGATAAACCCAAATGACATTACTATTGTTGAGGTAGTAGAAGAAGTAAATTTAGGCTTTGATGCTTTTGAATATTTACCGATTGAGTTTGATGCTTATGCAGGTATGAACTTGACAGATAAAGATTTTGAAATTTTTGAAGAAGAGGAAATAGTAGACTTAGGTTTTGATACTGCAGCATATTTACCAGCTGATTTCAACGCCTATGCCCTTTAAGAAGGTAGTTTAGATGCATTCAAGGTGGTCTTCATTTCGGTGAAGGCCATCGTGTTTGTAATAGGTTAAATGAAATAGGTTAATTAATGTACATTTGAAACATTCCACTTGAAACTAGAATTCATGGCAATAACTAAAGTAAAACAAGGCGAAATTATAAAGACATCTCTATTGTTGGGTGTCTTAGTATCCCTGCCAAAAACCATTTATCTGTATAATGGTATTATGGATGGTAATCTAGACTTTTCATTTACTTGGGTTACCGATTTTCTATATCGATATATCTTTTTTTTCTGTTTCTCTTGGGCCGTTATTCAATTGAATGCTAATATAGATTTTGATACCTTTAAGTGGCCTGCTTTTATAAAATGGAGTGTAATTTTTATCATCAATTTGGTGGTGTTACTAGCTGGCATTTACCTCATAAAGACGCTATATCCATTCTTTAACGGTAAGGTATTAGATCCTCGTGAAGTTGGTTTTGTGAGATTTACGGTTATCAATCTTTCCATAGTGCTCTTTTTTATCGCGAGGTTACTTAGGGTAAGCGCCGATAAACAAGATAGTAGAATTGAGAATGAACATCTAAAGCAACAAAATTTAGAGAATGAGCTATCTGCATTAAAAAACCAAATAGACCCTCATTTCTTGTTCAATTCCCTTAATTCGCTTACCTCGTTAATTCGAGAAAACGAAAAAGCAACCCAGTTTGTAAAAAAACTTTCCTATATGTACCGTTATATTTTACAGAGTAGCGATACGAATTTGGTTCATGTAAAGGAAGAATTAAAGTTTTTAGAAAGCTATTCGTACTTAATGGAGACACGTTACCGCGACCGTTTAAATATTGAGGTGAATATTGATTCCTTGTTGTTAGAACGTGAGTTGCCACCATTGGCATTACAGTCATTGGTAGAAAACTCGGTAAAGCATAATGAAATTTCGTCTACAAACCCGTTAACCGTAAAAGTGTACTCTGAAGGAGAATCTATTTTTATCGAAAACCCTATTCGTAGTCGAAGTACTTTAGCAGAAGGCACTGGAACAGGATTAATAAATCTTAAAAAGCGATATGATCTTTTGTTGAAGCATAAGATAAAAGTTAGTACCGATAATGATATCTTTAAAGTAGAGCTACCGCTAAACCAAACGGCATGAATGTAATTATTGTAGAAGACGAACTTGCCGCCAGTGATAACCTTTCGTATATGCTTACCAAAATAAATCCAAATATTGAGGTGATAGCTATTTTAGATACGGTAAAAGCTACGGTCGATTATTTTTCTATGCCTCATGCTGGCGTTTTAGTTTTTATGGATATTCATTTGGCAGATGGTATTTCGTTCGAAATTTTTGATCAGGTGGCCATTCACATTCCTATCATATTTACTACCGCTTATGACCAATATGCCCTAAAAGCTTTTAAGGTGAATAGTATTGATTATTTATTAAAGCCCATTGATGAAGAAGAGCTGTCAGATGCGTTAGACCGTTTTGAAGCTCAGACTCAAAAAAAAGGGATAGACGAAAATCAGATGGAAAGTTTACTACAGCTTATTCAGACCAAGGCGCCTAATTTTAAGCAGACATTTCTAGTAGGCATGGGAGACCAATTACTACCTGTGAAAACAAACGATATCGCCTATTTTTTTATTGATACAGGTGTGGTGAAAGCAGTTACCGTACACGACAAATCGTATGTGTTAGATGTGAAATTAGAGGATATAGAAGTGGCGCTAGACCCAACTGTCTTTTATAGGGCCAATAGGCAGTTTATTCTTCGAAGGGAAGCTATTGTTGCTATCAAATTTCATTTCAATAGTAAGTTATTGGTAGATGTGTTACCCGCCTGTAGCGAGCGTATAGTGGTAAGTAAGGCCAAAGCATCTGACTTTAAAAACTGGATGGGTTCTTAATCTCTGTTAGTAAAACTAAGGAGGCCTGTATGCTTATTCTAGTTGAAGTGGTGGACCTATAACTTTCATATCGTTTTTCTCAAAAATACGGTTTACTTCAGCTGCTGTGGGCTCATGATTTAAAGCGGCTATGGTTACAAAGAAATCTTCTAGCTTACCTGCGGGTTGCAAAATCACGGTCATTTTTCCTTTTTCCGATTTCTGTGTCCAGGCGTGGGGAACTTTTCTGGGTAAAAAAATACTATCGCCAACGGCCATATGATATTTTTCCTCCCCTACTTGAAAATAATAGGCACCTTCTATAATATAGAATATCTCGTCTTGTGAATGATGTACATGTAGCGGGGTTCCTTTTCCTTGCGATAATGAGGTTTGTTCAAAAATGGCAATGTCCCCATTGGTATCTTTCCCCGATACCTTAACATCTAAAATATTGGCATTAACTCCTTTCAATTTTAAATGACCATGAAAACGACCTTCACCAGATTTTATTTTAAAACCCTTTTCCACTCTTTTGGTTAAATTTTCAAAGGATGAAAACGCCAACATAGGTACTGTGGAAATTGCAAGAAGTGCTGCAAAGAATCCTTTTCTTTTCATAATTTAAAGTGTTAAGTCATGTAGAATATTTTTTATGTAATTAGTTAATAACCAATCTAATGTAGGGAATAAAACACTTGCTAATTAAAAATAATAGTTAAATATTAAGGGGTATTTTAAACTAATTTTAAGCGAGATTTTGCAATAGTTTTGTGTAGATTATAATTCAAAATAGCACAGCAACGCTATGCTATTATTCTAGTGCTGAGATGAGGGTATATACTACGTTATCCTATAATTTAAAGACAAATGCAACATTCTATAGTGCAATTAAATTGTTGGTAATTTTATGCTTGAATTTAGATGAGGTCTTTTATCGTTTTCCTACCTTATCAATAGGTCTAAAACGCAATGCACTCCAAACTTCGTTGATAGATACAGCTGTAACCGCAGTAATGCCAAATTCTTCACCAGTTGTTCTAATGGTATCTCGGTTAATATCTGTTTTTATTTTAGACGTCCCTTTCGGATACGCAAACCATAAAACACTATCGTTTTCTATACGCTCTAAATGGTTTGTAAGAAAGTCAAGATATTCTTTTTGGTTGTTGATAAAGACCAAAGTATTCATGCTCTTCTCCTTTATGTGTAAGGCAGTCTTAAAGCCAAGTTCTATAAATTTATTTTCAAGGCTTACTGGGGCATTTAGTACAATACCCTTGTCTTTGAATTTGAATTTTTTAATGGTTTCTTGCATCAAATTGTTATGGCTTATATGATGAATACTTAGTAAAAATTAGAATCTAAGTTTAATAAATAAGAAATATACAAAATTCGTAAAATGGAATTCTAGAATAAGCGGTGTTTTTAAGGTTGTTATTTAGATTTTTGGATACAGTTTGTAATAAAAAAGGACCTTTACTATTCGTTATAGACTAATCACCGTCAATGGAAGTTTCGAATATACCTACAGACAACTCTGTCCATAATATGATGAATATGGCTATAACAACAACGATTAACATAACTCTATAGGATAGCTTTTTTATACTTCGAATGATGACATCTATAGTGAGTACTGTGCTCAGCAAAAACCCTGCGGCAACAAGAAAATCGACCCAAGTCCAGTAAACGTCTTGGGTAAATTGCATTGCTATTAAAGGTATAAGCAATAGCAATAGCACTGAAGTTATGATGACGATATATCTCTTGTTTTTCACACTATTGAAATAAACTATTAGTCAATAAAATTCTGTAGCATTTGTATTCGTTCAGCTTGTATTAACGTTAGTAATAAGATCATTTACACATAGTACTACCCTTGTTGCACATCGGAATTTATAAGTTTCCAAAGGCAAAATTATCCAAGACTTTATTTTCGCTTGAAGATTTTAGAAATGGATTTCCCAAGCTCATCAATTTTGTCAAAGGGCTCTATTAATGTTGGGTTCGTGAGTTCTATTGGTGCGCGGTCAAATTCACCTACTTGCATAGGGTAGATTAATAGGTAATTCATTGCGTTGAAGTACTTATTTAAATACGATGGTATTTTACTCATATTACTATCGTAAGAAGGCTTGTCTTTTCTGCTTAAAACAATAACGAGATTATCATCTTTCTGAAATTCACTTTTCAGAGCTAAAAAATTACTCCAATCTTTAAACTCCGTGAATTCATAGGCTATCGCATTTTTTACTTGCAAGGCATCAATCGCTATTTTTGTTTCTTTAGTGGCGAAAAATATAAGTTTAGCACTTGAATTTTTGGCGATATTCCAAACCTTGGTTAGCCAAAACGGAAAACCAATTTCTTTCTCGGCATGTGCAGGAACAATAATCACATGCCTTTTTATGGTGCCAAATGGCTGATGTGACTTGTATATTAAAGTGGTTGGGTTACATTTCGATAAAATACCTTCGGTTAAATTTCCTAAGAAAGAATCTGAAAGCCCTTTTTTAATGTGTAGCCCTAAGATGAGGTCTGTGATTTTGTGCTCTTTAGCTACACTCGAAATTCCGTTTACGATATTGATGTCGTACCGTAATAAGGTGTGTATGGTATTATCGGTTGCAGAAGCTGTAACCGTTGCATGATCAAGAATTTTACGTGCATGCATATCCGCAGAACTTCCCATTTCAAAATCATCAACAATGCTTAATGCATAAAGGCCATTCGTGTTGTTAGTAGATTTGGCTAGTATACCTAAATTAATCAGGTCATCAGTGGTGTCGCCATTGTTTACAGGTATTAGTATGTTCTCTTCGTATTCATCAATATTCGCTGCCGCGTCAGAAGTTTCTAAAAGCGCAATATTCTTGGCACCTTTTTGAGCCACGAATGAGGCAATGGTACAGGTAAATAGAATCATTAAAATTGTGCCGTTCAAAATACTCTCGTTGAGTAGTCGAATTGGTTCTCCCATAGGGGTTTCACCAATAATTAAATTATACCCAATTAATACGGCGGCAAGGGTAGCTGCTGCTTGGGCATTACTCAGTCCGAATATTAATCGACGCTCATCTGCCGAAAAGTTGAATGTTTTTTGTGTTAACCAAGCCGCTAAAAATTTTGCGGTAGTAGCAACAATTATCATTACTGCAGCAACTTTAAGGGTTTCCCAATCTTTAAAGAAAACGTGGTAATCGACCAGCATACCAACACCAATCAAGAAAAAAGGAATAAAAATGGCATTACCCACAAACTCTATTCTGTTCATTAATGGCGAAGTACGAAGAATAAGCCTGTTTAGCGCCAAACCCGTTAAAAATGCACCAATTATAGCTTCTATACCTGCAATTTCTGCGAGAAATGCACCTAAAAAAACCATCATTAATACAAAAATATAATGCGAAATATTATCGTGAAACCGTTTAAAAAACCATCGTCCAATAATGGGGAAAAGCAACATAACCGTTGCCCCAAATATCAGGATAGAAACTGAAAGCTTTACCCAGAAGGTTGCATTAACCTCACCAGTATTCATACCTACAATCACTGCTAGCACTAAAAGGGCAAGCGTATCTGTGATTAAAGTGCCACCAACCGTTATATTCACAGCTCTGTTCTTTGCAACGCCCAATTTACTCACTAGTGGATAGGCAATTAAGGTATGTGATGCGAACATACTCGCTAATAGAATTGATGTTGGCATCGAAAACTCCAATATGTATAGGCTGACTACCATACCCAATACCATGGGAATGATAAAGGTGTAGAGTCCGAAAACTAGGCTTTTTTTACTGTTTTTTTTAAAATCAACCAAATCCATTTCTAATCCGGCAAGAAACATAATGTATAAAAGACCTGCTGTACCCGAAAGAATAATACCACTATCGCGCTCTATTAAATTAAATCCATTGGGACCAACTACGGCGCCAGCTATGATAAGACCTAGTAAGGCAGGTATTTTTATTTTGTTTAAAAGGATAGGTGTAAAGAGAATAATTACAAGTATCAATAGAAATTTCAGTACCGGATTGGTAAAGGGTAGGGTAGTTTCTATGATGGTTAATGAAATCATTTAGTTGGCATTTTTCAACGCTTTAGTAAAATGCCTCAAGGTTGCTTCTTACAGGTTGTTGATGGTTGTATATATGGTTTTGAAGCCTATAAAGATTTCAGAACCAATGAGTAAAATTAATCATTACCCATGAATATTTTGAAAGTAAAATTAAGGTAAGTTAATGTATGTATTTGGGTGATTAAAGAGGCTATTTAATTTCAAATAGTACTTCAATACTAATGTATTGGTGTGTTGACTTATTTTTTACAAAAACGACTTTTATTACCCTTCCGCTGCTTTGGTAATCATATCTATGATTGTAGCGTTGGGTATAACATCTATGGTTAAGTTAATACGGTCGGTAGCCCCATTATTGTTTACACGATGCGGATCTGTTAATCTCAAATACCAACATTCGCCCATTTGCATGGGTACTTCGTTGTCATTCAAAATAAACGAAACCCCTTCATTGGTAGCTATGGGAATTGTAAGTCGAATCATCGATTTTTCTTCCTCTATGGCCAATGTTGGGTCTGTATGTTCTTTCACTATCGAATTTGGCGCTAAAAATAATAGTCTAACCAAATTTACCGTAGTGTATTGGCTAAACATATCGACTATACTATTTAAATAGGGCGATTTTTCTAAATAAGAGGTATTCATCCAATCGGTCCAAGAGCCGTCTGCATAATCGGTTGCGGGTGGTGGGTAAGGTAATGAGGTATCTACCAAATGGGCAGGTGCACGCAAAGATAATACCTTGTAATATTCATACTGGTCATTTTGAAGTGTTTGTGCCTCAGCAAGCATTTTTTCTACATCAAAGGTAAAAGGCAATCGTATGCTATCTCTAAACGGTTTCTTAGGTTTCATGTGTAGTTGTCTTTTTAAATTTGACTTCGCCTTTAGGGGCAAAACTTATGTTATAAGCAGGTCGTCTTTAATTTAGGCAATCGTATTACGCTTCTATTTTCTCTATCATATCTTTAAAGAGGCCTAGTAAAAAATTCAGTTTGCCGGCATCACCAGCAGCAATAAATTTTTGGTTTGAAATTTTAACCCCGTACCAATCATCTTTGTCATTTTCGTTCAAAATCCAATCTAGGTTCATCGAAGCTATAGAGGTATTCGAAATGTCAATTTCAACTTCCCACCCAGGCTTATCTAAAGTGTTTATTTGAATAGCATCACCATGTTCCCAATTGCCGTCACAATTATCTTTAAACCAATCTTGTATCCAATCTAAAATATCCATTTGTTTTTCGTTTGTGAAATTGAGTGCTGAGTAGTACTCGTAATGGTTTAAGTATAACTAATATTGGCATTATTCATCTATTGTAGAATCGGGCAATTCTAATATGGTGGAGGTCGATAAGGCATTACCGGCAATGCCTTTTATAGAACCGAACAGTACATTTATATTTTCTTGTACGCCCCAAATTTGTTTCTCTCGAACGGCAAAATTCTTAAATGCCGCCTTTTTCTCATAGTTCAATTGTTGGATCATAGAATCGTAATTCTCAATAATTCTATTAATATTCTGCACGAACTCATTACTGGTTAAGTACGAGTAGAGCAGCTCCATTTTATCGCCTTTGTTTTCGTCAGATGATTTTATCGAGTGGGTTTTTAATAACAGTTCACGCAATACTAATGAAACACTTTTCACTTCGTTAAATCCGCAGATCCAAACGCCGTTTTTTTCTCCGAATCTATCCATATCGGTCGGAAAGGTTTCGGTAACGATTACCGCAATATCTGCCTTGCAGTTTATTTGGTCTTGCTTTAGCTTGTTGATCCAATCGTTGCTAAAATTCTTGGTGCGTTTACTTTCGTATACAATGGTACCACAGGTTTGTTGCAACGAATTAATAACGGTCTGTATACAGTCTGCGCCACGAGCTCCTTTACCTACCTCGTCTATGTTATCAAAAGGGTAAGTATATCTTAAAAGCTCCTCAAGGGCTAGTTCTTGTACCTCACCTTGCATTTGCATAGAACCTTGCTCGGCCTTACGCTTCATTTCATCAATAAGCTTTCTTTGGTCGTCTAATTGCTTTTGATATTCCTTCTCTTTCATCGCCATCGATTCGCGCTCTTTGGCCTTTGCTTTTTCCTCTATTTCGGTTTGTTTTTCTAGCAATTCTTTCTGAACGTTCAATTTAAGGTCCTCTGCTTTTTCTTTCAGTTCGTTCTCACGTTTTAGCAAATCTATTTCTTGAGCACGTAAGGTTCTATTCTCCTCTTTCTTTTTCTCGTTCTCTTGTTGTAGGGCTTTTAACTGTTGCTCAAAAGTCTCGTTGGTCAGTTTCTGTATTTTCTCCGATTCTTTGGCAAGGCGTTGTTCAAGCTTTTCTTTGAACAGCTCGTTCTCTTTTTCCTTCTTTTTCTCGAACTCCTCTACTTCTAACGCAAGTTTATTACGTTCTTTATTGAATACCTCGGCCTGCTCAGCAACTTTACGCTCGTATTCAGCTTTAAAATGCGCCTGCATTTTACCGGATAGCGCTTCTTCTACATCAAATTCATGACCACAATTCGGACATTTTATTTTATCTACCATGTTTGTTTAAATACGTTTGGGTTGTGGGTAACCAAGTCGTTCGTGAATGAAATAAGACCAGTGTATAAAGATATAAACCTATACACGGTTAAGCAAAAGTAAGCGACATAGTTTTCAACAGTTCTCTTAGATTATACCCAAGGTATGGTTTTGTATTTTTTTGAAATACTGATAAATGTCATATGTTGAGTTGTCATTGAACTATACATTTGTTCGAATATAAACCACCGACCTATGATTTCACAGATAATACCCCTTGTTAACTGGAGCTACGGCGTTATTCTAATTGCTGTTTTCGGAGTAGTATGTTTAGGCCTAGTACTTATCGTACTAAGTTTAATGAAGAATGATAAAAAGAAAGAAGAGTAACCACGTATTGGTGTTCATTTATCGCTAGGTAAACGATATCAGTACCGTTTTTTGTGAAAATTACCGAGCCTTTATTTCTGAGCTGTAGGTGTCTATAAATTTCGTAACTTATTAGTTATTAAATAGATACCATCATGAAAATCAAAAAAGAACAAATTCTGACGACGATGCAAGCACCCGGCACCACCATGCGGGCGCAACCAAATTTAGGGGGTATGACCGTTTGTTACAACGAGCTACCTAAAGGCACCGATTTTACACCATTCTTAAACGGATTAAAAAATGACAGCTGTCATTGCCCACATTGGGGCTATATGGTAGAAGGTGCTCTGTTGGTCATTTATGATAATGGTAAAGAAGAGCTCTTGGATAAAGGAGATGTCTTTTACATGCCTTCAGGGCATACCGCTATTGTAAAAGAAAATGCCAAAATAATTGAGTTTAGCCCAACCAAAGAATTCGATGAGGTCATAACCCATGTTGGGATGAAAATGGCGGAATTAGGAGGATGATTTGAAAGCTCAACAGAAAACCAATTTTAAACCATTGATTTCGATTTTTAACGCACTTATTGATACAACACATATCTCGGCGGCACCAACCCATTTAATCGCATAGATACCAACATTTGTGCCCTATGGTGTGTAATATGGTCTGCCAGTAACATAAATATTTGGCGTTTACTTCTGTTCAACCCAAAATAGTCTAGCTCGTCTTCTAATTGTGCAGGTTCGAAATCTTGTAATAGTGTAATGGTTTCGGTAAAGGTTCGGTCTATACGTGCCATCATTTCTGCCTTTGTTTTGTTGGCAGGTTTAAACACCGTGTCGGTTTGGTATACGCGTGCTTCTCTGTTGCCTATGAGTGACTGACTATGCCAATCTAAGGCAAAACCGATATGCATTAAATTCTCTGAAAAACTCAACGACTCTTCGGTTACTTTATAATTATACTTCTCCTCTGGCATTAGTTCTGCCACAAGCAATAAGTACTTGCGAGAGTTTTCTAAACGCTCAATAGAATCTTCAATGAAGTGGTCTTGTTGAGCGAGGAGTGGGGTTTGTAATGTGCTAAAAAATAATAGGGTTGCTAGAATGAGTGTCTGTTTCATGGTATTCAGTGAATTTAATTATCAACCGGGTAAATGATAAAACTATTATGAACTTCTTTTGTTGGGGTATCTCCCAATGCAGTTAGAGCGCTTGAAAGTTCTTTTAAGGTAAGCAAACTTAACGGAAGTTGGTGTTCTTTTGGCTGGTACATAGTTTCTATTGGGTAGTCAACGCCGGGTGTTTGGGTCATTTCAATATGGTTACCAAGTATTGCTGAAACCTCATGAGTGTCAGTGAATTTTACAAGTCGTTCAATACTTGTTTTAAAAGCACTCCAATCGTTCACGTATAACCTACCTGGGTAAAATGTATCGCCAGTCAAGAGAATTTTCGTTGCCGTATCATAGACCGCAATCGAAGAAGCTTGATGCCCAGGAATCGGTATTATTTTTAGTAATCGATTACCCAAATCAAAATCTACAATTTCTTCGGGCCAATTAGCTATGGAAAAAAAGTTCTTTACGTCTTCAACTTCTAGACCGATAACTGTTGTATTTGGTTTCTCTATAAACTGAGCATCTGCCGCATAGTGGTCTCCATGCTTATGCGTATGCGCTACAATTAATTCAACGGCTCCGTTTTTTGCAGACCAGTCGCTTATTATTTGATGTACAGTTTTATACAGTGGGAAGCTGACCTCATCTTTCGTAGCACCAGTATCCATTAATAACGCTTTATCCTCGCCAATAAAAAGATACATAAAAGGCGCTTCATAATTTGTGCATTTGTTTTGACGTAAAACCCACGTATTACTAGTGTATTGAACAACCTGAATTGGTGGGTCAGTAGTATCTTCACAATTTTCAGCACCATGAATCCAATTTTGAATGGTTAAATCAACGGGTTCTTCTTTGAAATTGTCTTGTTGGCCGAGGAGTGGGGTTTGTACTGTGCTAAAAAATAATAGGGTTGTTAGAGTGAGTAGTTGTTTCATGAGATTCAACGTTTTGTGTATTCTTACTTGCGTTGGCAAGAACTAAGTTAGCAAAAGGAAAACGAACCAAAGTAAAATCCGTAGGATTTTCATAGCACACTCAGAATTAACCATAAGCTATACACGTTGATATCACTTCGTTGGTTTTCAGAGTTTAAATTATTCCGTCGAATTCTGATTTTTAATGCTTTGTTTAGCTTTTAATCTTTCAGAATTTTCAATTTTGTTTGAGTTTACAATTCGCCAAACTGCTATATTCCGCATACAGTTCAGTTTTAATTCCGTAAACGAACTAATAATCCACTGTTGACTTTATTTAGATTTAGATTCTTGGTTTTTCTTGGTTTTTGATTCTGTATTAGAAATTAAAATTATAGACGCTATTATGAAAAGTATAGACAAAATCAAAGACCAATATTCCTTTGGATCCGAAATGTTTGAAAATTCGACATTTAGAATACTCAAAATACAAGAAGCTATTATAAATATTAAAGCTAAATTTCTTTTCATCATTTTTAGAGTTTGAGTGCGTTACACATTGAATGGAAACGGTTAGTATATGAAAAGTAGGCGATTTCGAAGCACCAAACTTTC
>TARA_R110001592_G_scaffold122374_2_pt1 | contig 17522 bp, 14 predicted proteins | sample TARA_R110001592 | Tara Oceans TARA_R110001592 (sample SAMEA4398387) | marine metagenome | biome: Polar Biome; feature: [SRF] surface water layer (ENVO:00010504); material: water (ENVO:00002006), including particulate matter (ENVO:01000060) such as... | depth 5 m | reverse complement strand
TTTAGTTAAACGATAACAACTCCCCCTTAATAAAGGGGGCAGAGCCTTTCCCGACCAAAGTCGGGAGGGATTATAACGAGAATAACGAACTATTACGAATTGATATTGAGAATGATGGCTAAAAAAAATCCCCCTTACCCCCTTTTGAAAAGGGGATTTGCTGAAATGGAATGGTTAGGCTGATTTGGTATTATTGAAACGACCTGACCAAATAAACGCCGTCTTAACGGTAGAAATATAAATGAGCATCAGCGATGCGCTAAAAAAATTTATAACCCCCCCCTTTTAAAACCAACGCTACCTACAATAATTAATGATTAAAAAAATATTAAAATATCCTTTTAAAAAATTCTCAAAGGTTAAAAACAGCCTTTATAAGGAAAAACTGCCGCTTTATTTTCACAACAGCACTTTTCTTTCCTCCCTTTATTATTTTTTATTTAGCCCGACTTTTAGGAGGGAACATAGAGCTGTATTGTCCGGTAAAGTCAAACATATCCAAGAGGCGAAAAAATCTAAATACAATTATTTTTTATTGGTTCGAAATACCCATAGGATTGAGAAGGGTCTTTTGATGCGTCCAAGGAGGGATTTCTTTGCCGCCGATTTTATAGGGGAAACTGTGGACTCTTACCTAGGGGTAATCAAAAACCAAGAATTGGAAAAAAATCCTCAAATTAAATGGTTTAAGGATGTCTTGACAGAATATTTTAAAGTTTGCAAGCCCCATAAGGTGATAGATTCTGAGAGAGAAAGGTTTTTGAAGGCTGATACTGCCTTGTCTGGCGCAGACGTCTTATGCACTCAAATAGGTTCTCTTCCTTATAAAAGAGACCCGGATTCCTTTTCTGGAATAAGTTATGAGGACTATTATAAACTAAGCAAGCAAAGAAAATCCGTTCGATGGTTTTTAAACAAACCCGTAGATCGAGCACTTATTGACAAAGCTATATTGGCAGCTGTACAAGCTCCCAGTGCCTGCAACCGCCAACCCTTTGAATACCATATTATCGACGACAGGGCAAATTTGGATCAAGTGATAGAACTTCCCATGGGCACTAAGGGGTATGCCCATTCCATCCAAACTTTTATTGTGGCGGTAGGGAATTTAGATGCTTACTTTGATGAACGAGACCGTCACTTAATATACATTGATGCCTCCTTGGCCAATATGTCCTTGATGCTGGCTTTAGAAACTTTAGGACTTGGCAGTTGTCCAATTAACTGGCCTGATATAGAGCTTAGAGAACAAAGAATGACCGAATTTTTAAACTTAAAAGCGCATCAAAGACCTATTATGTGCATAGGGATTGGGTACCCTGATCCTGAGGGAAAAGTAGCATTTTCTGAAAAAAGATCACTGGATGACATTCGAAAATATTTAGCATAGCATACTTAGAAAAAATGATTGTAGAAATTAAAGGAGTTGGGACTACCAATAAGGGTGCTCATTTATTGTTGTTGGCCATACTTCAGGAATTTTCAAGACGTGGAATAAATGCGGAATTCTGTGCCTCCCCAGGATTTGGCATGGATTATTTTTCTGCAGCCAAACATGGGTTAAAATTAAAAGTTACCTTACCGTCAAGCAGGCTTCCGTGGAGCAGTATTTTAGGTCTACTGCCTAAAAGTACCAGAAATTCTTATGGCCTTATTTTGGACAAGGACATTGATCTGGTATTGGATGCTTCGGGATTTGCTTATGGTGATTTTTGGGGGGCTAAAAAACCCTTGTTCCGTCTAAACAATGTTATCGAAGGAAAAGTCCCAAGCAAAGCCAAAACGATCCTACTGCCACAAGCATTGGGGCCTTTTGATAAAAAAGAAGTCAAGGATTCATTTCATAAAGTGGTGGATAAAGTAGATTTGATTTTTGCCAGAGATACGGATTCATTGAATAACCTTAAGCGCAATTACGGCGATCAAAGCAAATTTTTACTGGCCCCTGATTTCACCAACTTATTGGAAGTGGTAGCGGCAGAAACTTACCCTGAAGGGAATGTGTGTATAGTACCTAATTATAAAATGATTGCTGAAGGCCAAAACAGTTACTTCAATTTCTTAAAAGACGCGCTCGTACATTTAATGCAGGAAAATGCAAAACCTTATTTCCTGATTCACGAGGGAGAGAAAGACAAGGCCATAGCAGATAAGCTTAACAAGGAGCTTAAAATCGACCTTCCTATTGTTATGGAGGAGGATCCTTTAATGATAAAGAAAAGGATAAAGGCCTCACAATTAATCATAGTTTCTCGTTTTCATGGCCTGGTAAGTGCTTTGTGTCAAGGAGTTCCTGTGATCGCAACTTCATGGAGCCACAAATACAAAATGTTGTTACAAGATTACCAAAAAGCAACTTCTTTGGTAGATATTAACAGTTACCAAAAGGAAGAATTGAATGCAATGATTGGGGAAAGGTTAGCCCTTTCAAAGAGAGAATATTATATTCAACAAAAAGAGATCATTCAAGAGCAAAAGAATAAAACTACGGACATGTGGGACAAAGTTTTTGACCTTATAAAGTGAAGGTTTTAAAGCATTTATTTTTAATAGGAATATAAGAAATAGCGTTAAAAGAAAATATGTCTTACGAGATTAAAAAACAAAAAGTGCTGGTAACAGGTGGAGCTGGATTTATCGGCTCCAATTTGATAGATGCCTTATTGGCAAATGAAAATACATTGCTTTGCTTGGACAATTTTTCCACGGGTAATATTGAAAACCTGGAAGCAGCCCAAAGTAATCCAAATTTCACCTTAATTGAAGGAGATATTCGTGACAGGGAAACCTGTATGAAAGCAGTTGCAGGCTGTGATTATGTGTTTCACCAGGCCGCTTTAGGATCAGTACCTCGTTCCATCGCGGATCCCATCACTAGTACTGAAGTGAATATCCTTGGCTTTGTAAATTTATTGTTTGCAGCCAAGGAGGCAGGGGTAAAGCGATTTGTCTATGCTGCCAGTTCCTCAACTTACGGAGATCATCCTGCTTTACCCAAGGTGGAACATGTCATTGGAAATTCGCTTTCTCCCTATGCCATTACAAAATATGTAGATGAACTTTTTGCCAAAAATTTCTCAGATAGCTATGGGATAGAAACGGTAGGTTTGCGTTATTTTAATGTTTTCGGCAGGCGTCAGGATCCCAATGGCGCTTATGCTGCGGTGATTCCTAAATTTGTTTCCAGCTTAATAAAACATCAAAGCCCTTATATCAATGGGGATGGGGCCAATTCCAGGGATTTTACCTATATAGACAATGTGATTCAAGCCAATCTATTGGCGGCAGCGGTTCCTACTGCTGTTTTTAAGGAAGGATTGAAGGAGTACCAAGAAAACACAGCGGGTGTACCTGAAGTTGAAAATGAAGCTATTATTTCAGAGGTATTTAATGTGGCTTTTGGAGAAAGAACTTCTTTAAATGAATTGGCAGAAGCCCTAAAGAAGGGGCTTACACCCTATGACCATGCAATTTCTAAAGTGGAATTTCAATATGGACCCAATAGGGCAGGCGATGTGGCCCATTCCATGGCTTCCATACAAAAAGGTAAAACGGTTTTGGGTTATAATCCAAAATATTCTTTTCAATCGGGTCTGGAAGAAGCTTGTGCCTGGTACTGGGAGAATATGGGGTAAGTTAATGAGTTTGAATTTATTTAATTACTTCCACTAGTGGAGAAAAGAGTTTTTCATTGATCATAATTAACTATGTCATAATGTATCCTTTTTAATCAAATCTCTCAATTGTTAATAAATTGTTTAATTAATATACACAATAACTTTTTTTTAATAGAATAACATTATGATTTCATCATTTATTACTTGCTCAGATTATTTAATATGCCCAAAAATAAGTCCTATTTTACTTCAAAAATAAAGATAGAAATTATTGTTTTGGAAATTTACAATTTGAAGTTTAGGTTTTAAAATTCCCAACATCAAAAACTCTAATTCTGATTTAGAATTGCTGCATTGTAATAATTGTAAAATCTAGAATGTGTTTTTTCTGGAGAAAGTTTTTCATTTACTTAATTCATCAATTGAGCTTTTAGGCTAACGTTTATATATTTTTATTCATGACAATTGAAACATCCTCGCAGCGAAATAAGCGAATAGCAAAAAACACACTTCTCCTATATGTTCGGATGATCATTTCGATGGGGGTGTCCTTGTATACAGTTCGTATAATTTTAAATACACTAGGCGTCGAGGATTATGGATTGTACAATGTTGTTGGTGGGGTGGTTGCATTACTTAGTTTTCTACCGGGTTCAATGGCATCGGCAACCCAACGATTTTTTTCACATGCACTAGGGCAGAAAGATCAAAAAAAATTGAATAATATATTCGGTGTTAACGTCTTAATTTATTTAGGAATAGGAATTATTGCTCTTGTAGTTCTAAATACTGGTGGAGTTTGGTTTGTTGAAAACCAACTTCAAGTCCCTGAGGGTCGGCTTGATGCATTAGTTTCTCTTTTTTATATAGCAGTATTTACTTTCGTTTTGACTATTTTGAAGGCACCTTTTATGGCTATCATTATAGCTCATGAGGACATGAAAATCTATGCTTACATGGCAATTGTAGATGCATTGCTAAAGTTAGGCGCTGTTTTTTTATTGATTTATCTACCAGGGGATAAAATTTTGGTTTATGGATTACTTCTATTAGCTGTTTCTTCAATTGATACTTTTATTTATTTATTAATTTGCTTTAATAAATATGTTGAATGCCGAATTCAACATATCAGTTGGGATTCTGGCTTAGCGAAAGAAATTGTTGGTTTTACAGGATGGACTTTATTTGGTCAATTGACGACCGTAGCCCGAGGAGCTGCTATAACCATACTTTTAAATCAATATTTTACTCCGGTTGTTGTTGCAGCGCGAGCTATTGCGGTCAACATTGCTGGGCAATCTAATTTGCTCGCCACACAATTTAACACAAGTTTATATTCTCCAATTATAAAAGCATATGCAGCTAATGAGAGAAAAGAGATGATCGAACTTGTGATTAATGGCTCAAAGGCTACCTTTTTTCTTATGTGGATTCTTGCCCTACCTATTTTTATTGAAATGAAAAGTATTCTTTCTATATGGCTCAAAAACACGCCAAATTACACTGTAGAATTTGCGAGATTAACTTTGGTTGAAGGCCTCATTTTTGCTGTAAGTCTTCCATTGACAACCGTTGCTCGGGCTCCGGGAAAAATGGCAGCTTATGAATCTATTTTAGGTTTCTTTCAATTCAGTATTCTTGCAATCTCATGGTTTTTATTTAGGAATAACTTTGAACCACAGGCGACTTTTTATGTGGCTATAATAGTTAATTTGGTTATGTTTATCGTTCGCTTACAAATTGTTAGTAGATTGACTGGACTCCCTGTTGTACCTTATTTGAAACAAACCATGCTTCCTGTTTTTAATGTTGTCCTTATATCATCATGTCTTTGTGCATTATTAAGGTATTTGTTGCCTACAGGTCTTGTCTATTTTGTCATTTCTTTAGGAGGCATCTTTTTTATTACGGCATTTACAATTTACTATTTAGGATTGCCTTTAGAAATTCGAGAAAAATTGACAAGCTTTGTTTCTTTAAAAGTCAAAAATTTATCGAATTTAAATCGTTAGCATTATGAATTATTATCATCATTCTACTTTCTCGTTTCCTTTTCTATAGACAAATAAAAGTAATGTATCGAATTATTTTAAATAAAGTAAAAACAACTTTAAAAGCTTCTATCAAAATAGTAAGTAATTTTCCGAGATTATTGAAACTGGCTCCTAAAATTCTAATTGAGGGAGGTCATCTTTCTATAAATGTAGCGTATGTGAAATATGGAGAGCTTTTGAAAGGAAAGCATGTTATAGTTACTGGTGGTGGATCTGGTATTGGAATGGCTATCGCGCGTAAGGCTCTAGATTTGGGAGCTAAAGTTTTAATTACAGGTCGAAATCATTCTAAATTGAAAAGAGCTGAACAGATTCTTAATAATTCAAACCTAAAGATTTTAGTTTGGGATATCAGTGAAACAGAAAAAATTTCAGAGAATTTGAATATTGCATTAAAATTATTAGATGGAAATCTTGATATCCTCGTCAATAATGCGGGTGTATTATCAAAGAAAATCTTCCCGAACGTTACAGAAGAAGATTGGGACAATGTTTATGGAATTAATTCAAAAGGAGCATATTTTTTAACCCAAGAAGTTTGTCAATATTGGTTAGGAAATAGTACAAATGATGTCAAAAAAGTAATAAATATATCTTCTCAAGGTGGGTACGTAGGAGCAACTTATCCGTATAGGATGACTAAATGGGATATTGCAGGTCTAACACAAGGTTTAGGTAATTTATTGGCTTCAAAAAATATAATTATCAATGGGATTGCACCGGGAATTATTTCTACTGAAATGCAAAAAAATTATTTAAAACAAGGCGAAAACAGCTATTGTGACCTAAACCCCCAGAAACGAATAGCATCTCCCGAAGAAATAGCAGAGTTAGCAGCATTTCTTCTGGGGGATGCATCAAATTTTATAATTGGGCAAACTATTTTGTGTGATGGAGGATTTTCCCTCAAATAATTAATTCTAATTTTCTATAACTAATTTTTGTACTATGAACACAATGTATACAGATGAGAAAAATGTACAAGTTCTATTGTCTTTATTAAAAGCAAATGGAATTAAACGAATAATTGCATCACCAGGGAGCGCTAATTCACCCTTTGTCGCAAGTGTTCAATTTGATAAGTATTTTGAGGTTTATTCTTGTGTAGATGAAAGATCAGCTGCGTATTTAGCTTGTGGACTTGCTTCAGAGACAAATGAACCAGTTGTAATAAGCTGTACTGGAGCAACTGCTTCTAGAAATTATTCACCAGGCTTAACAGAGGCTTATTATCGAAAACTTTCTGTTTTAGCTATAACTTCTACCCAACCGTTAAGTAAAGTAGGGCACCATATAGCACAAGTTATTGATAGATCTATTATTCCTAAAGATGTCGCAAAATTAAGTGTGACATTACCTATTATAAAGGATGCAGAGGATGAATGGGATTGTATGATATCGGTAAATAAGGCTATTCTTGAATTAAACCGATCTGGAGGTGGACCTGTTCATATAAATTTACAAACGAGTTCCCAAAGTACATATACAACAAAAGAACTCCCTTCTTACCGTAAAATTTCCCGGTTTACCAAAGAAGATGAATTACCTAAATTACCTAAAGTTAATAAAATAGGTGTTTTTGTAGGCTCACATAAAAAATGGACACAAAGTGAAACAGATACACTAGAGAAATTCTGTTTATCTACAGGAGCAATTGTATTGTGTGACCATACAAGTGGATATTATGGGAAGAACCGATTGTTATTTTCATTAGTAGGTTCCCAGCAGTTCCTTGAGAAATCTCAATTAAAACCTGATTTAATGATACATATTGGGGAGATTACTGGAGATTATACATTGTCTACTTTTTCTGGTTCCGAAGTTTGGCGTGTTAACCCTGATGGTGAAATAAGAGATACTTTTCGTAAGTTAACTAATGTATTTGAAATGAGCGAATTATCTTTTTTTAAATCCTATTCTAACGATAAGAAAAACAATAATTCATATTTTGACTTGTGTCAAAAGGCTCTTCAATCAATTAGGGAAAACATTCCTGAATTGCCCTTTTCAAATATATATTTGGCTTCGAAAATGGCCAATGAAATTCCTCAAAATTCAGTAGTACATCTTGCAATATTGAATAGTTTACGGTCTTGGAATCTTTTTGATTTTCCAAAAGGTGTCGAATCAATGTGTAATGTTGGTGGGTTTGGAATTGACGGTTGTCTATCATCGCTTATTGGTGCTTCATTTGCAAATAGAAAGAAAAAGTATTATTGTGTAACTGGGGATTTAGCTTTCTTTTATGACATGAATGTATTGGGAAACAGAGATGTCGGGAGTAATGTAAGAGTCTTGGTTGTGAATAATGGAAAAGGAACTGAGTTTAAACAATATAAACACCATACCTCACATTTTCGTGATTATGCAGATGATTTCATTTCTGCAGCTGGCCATTTTGGTAATCAATCACCATTATTGGTTAAACATTATGCTGAAAACCTTGGATTTGAATATATATCAGCTAACAATAAAGAAGAATTCCAAACAGTTTATAAGCGTTTCTTACATTCTGAATGTACTGATCGTCCTCTACTTTTCGAAGTATTTACAAATAGTGAGGACGAAAGTAAGGCTTTGGAAATGATAGTGAACATTAAAAAAGATTTTAAGCCAGCTGCTAAAGATTCTGTTAAAAATCTTGCCACCTCATTAATAGGAAAAAGTGGTCTAGGATTGCTTAGGGATCTGAAGAAAAGTTAATTTTTTAGATAAATTAATTTCTATTTTAAACACTTACATTAAGAATGAAAAAAATTAAGATTTTAACATTTGTAAATGAAAATAATTATGGTGCTTTATTGCAATCTTTTGCATTACAAGAGGCCTGTAAATCAATTGGTTTCACTGCCTCTTTTATTGACTACAAATTCCGTCGACCTAATGGTGGAACTCTAAGTAAAGTGTTATTTTGGATTAAAAATCCTTTTATAATCTTACAAAAATTCAAAATTCTGCCTACTCCAGAGCCAGTAGATTTTTCATCTTTTGTAGACTTTAGGAATAGGTATTTGTCAATTGAAGGTGAATCTTATTCTAATTTTAATAAATTATCATCTCATCCTCCAAATGCGGACGTCTATATAACTGGAAGTGATCAAGTTTGGAGTCCAAGGATTGTATCTAAGGAGGACTTAAAAAGTTTTTTTCTATGTTTTGGTGATCAAAAAGTAAAAAGAGTAAGTTACGCAGCAAGTTTTGGAGGAGAGTCATTATCAGAAGAATACATTAATTTTATATCAAACGTTTCCTTAGGTTTTGATTTTTGTTCAATTAGAGAAAAGGATAATAACGGGATATTGAAAAAAATAGGTGTTGATGATTATAAATTGGTGCCAGATCCAACCCTATTAGTTGAGTGGTCTAAGGTTCAGGATCTTTCTATTTCTAAACATAAAAATATAGAAATTGGATTATTTATTTTAAATCCCAAACATCGTGAAATATTTTTTAGTACGGTCAATGCCTTATATTCTGAATCCAATCCATTTGAAGTCAATTTAGATTCGAAAGGAAATTCTGTTAATCCATTTGTATGGATAGAAAATATAAGTAAGTGTCAGTTTTTTGTTACTGATTCATACCATGCTGTAATTTTTTGTATTTTGACAAGAACAAAGTTTGCAGTCTTATTACATGATGGAGAGGGTTCAGCAAGAAATCTTCGAATTATTGAACTGTTGAGTCGATTTGGTTTGGAAGATAGAAGTTCTAAAGATTTTAATAGTAAAGATTTAACGCAGTTAATGAAAAATGAAATTGACTGGATTGATGTAGAAAAACGACTTATTGATTATAGAAAAATTGGGTTAGAATTTCTTAAGTCTATTTAAATTTTATTAGCCTACTAAGTATTCAATCTATTTTAGCTTTAATGATATCTTTTTCTATAATTACCCCTGTATTTAACACTTCTACTTGGTTAGAAGCCTGTATTAATTCTGTTATTGATCAAACGTATTTTAACTGGGAGTTGATCCTCGTAGATGATGGATCTACTGATGGATCTTGGATGATTTGTGAATCTTTAAAGGAAATAGATGCTCGTATTAAACCTATTAGACAAAAAAATCAAGGGGTTGTGGCTGCTCGATTTAACGGGTTTCAAACTTCTTCAGGAAATGTAATTTTGTTTTTAGATTCTGATGATAAATTGAGGCCTTATGCGCTTCAAGGAATTGAAAAAGAAATGAGGAGTGGTAATTTTGACCTGCTAAGATTCGGATTTGATTACTGTGACATGAATTGGAATTCAAAACAAACTCTTTTGCCCCCCCTATCTGGTAGTTTAGAGCGACGAAGTTTGATGTTAGAAAATCATGGTCCGTTAAAGCAATATTCATCCCCTAGTATTTGGGACAAAGCTTATACTCGAGAATTAGCAAGTAAAGTTTTTGCACTTACTAAGGATAAACGTATTAAACATTCAGAAGATATGTTATTTTCCTTAACCGCTTTGGTCTTATCCCATAATACGTTTTTTTTGAAAAAAGCTTGTTATCTTTATTTGCAAAGACCTGGTTCAGCTATTCATTCTCTTAATATAAATTCTATAAATGATAAGGAATCATATATAGAAGGTTTGGTTCATTTATTAGATATTTTACCAAATGAATATCATAAAAGATTGAAGAAGCTTATTAACGAAGAATCTAATGAAGCTATTACCTATGTTTTAAACAATGGTTCTTGTTATGCCAAAGGGTATTATGATCTTACTAAAATTATCATAAATTTAAAAAAGTCCACTCTTTATCGGAAATATGTTTTGATGGTAAACCGAAAACCTAAATATCTTTTACGTGATATTTTGCTTCATATCCCTCCATTTTTCGCAATATTGTTAATTTCCAGAGTGAAATTTAATAAAATAATTAATTATTTTAGATGATTAAAATTTCTTTTTTGATTTCGTTTGCTTCATTTTGTTCGGTTATGATAAAATACTGTAAATTGAATTATGTACTATATGTTTATTTATAACTTTTTGAATCGTTTACGAAAAATCATTTAAATTATATATAATTAGTTAATTCTATTACCATAAATCTCATATAGGAATTTTAATATTTTGAATTATTCAAATTTTTTAAAAAATTTTAATTAAAAAATATTATATACTGTTTACTATCTTTATTATTACTAATATGATTAGAATAGCCGTTCTTTTAACTTGCTATAATAGAGTCCAATCCACTTTAAAATGTTTAAATCAATTATTTGAAAGCGAATTACCTGATACTTTCCAATTGGATGTGTTTTTGGTTGATGACAATTCACCTGATAATACTGGGAGATGCGTTAAAGAGGCCTTTCCTAAGGTAAATGTCATCGAAGGTTCTGGTAATTTATTTTGGAATCATGGAATGCATCTAGCTTGGGAAGAAGCTGCGAAAATCAATGATTTTGACTTCTATTTTTGGTTAAACGATGATACCTTTATTTTCCCAAATGCAATATTAAATATTGTTAATGATTATTATTCAGTTAAAAAGGAAAAACTAAAAGAGACAATTATTATTAGTACAGTAGTTGATCCTGAAACACATGAAATTAGCTACGGAGGAAGGAAGAATGGGTTATTGTTAGCCCCTATTGGAAGTCCTTTGGAATGTGATACTGTAAATGGAAATTTCGTTCTTATCCCTAAAGAGATTTTCCATACGATTGGCAATATGAATACTGCCTTTACTCATGGAATGGGTGATATCGATTACGGTTTAAGAGCTATTGAAAAAGGTTTTCTTGTAAATATCGCTAGTAAATTATGTGGATATTGTGCTAATAATCCTAAAGTCCCTTGGTTTAGTTCAGATTTTACCTTTAGTCAAAGATATGACTTGCTATTTCAAAAAACTAATGGGAATATTAAGGAATATTTGCATTTTGTTCGTATCCATAAAGGTTTACCTTATATGTTTCTAAGTTTTTCTAAAACAGTAATAAGGTTGTTTTTTCCTAAATTGTTTTAATCTGAACATCAAATTTTATTTTCAGATATTTTATGCCTAAAATATATTCTAATGTTTCATTTATAAATCTAAAGCGAAAGTAATGAGTATTTTTTATAAATTATTTTTTTTTATTTCTGTACTCATAATATTTGTAACATTAGATTTAAATATTTTCAACCCAGTTGATTGTACTTTTGTTATTTTATTATTTATTAACTCCATTGCTTTATTTAGTTACGCTCGTCAACCTATTTCAATTTTTAGAAATATTCAATTATTTTTCTCTTTTTTTCTTATTCTTGCTCCTTTTATTCAGTTTAAAGAATCTATTGTTTTTTGGGGTAATACCTCTTTTTCTCAGTATGACTATTTTGAATGTAATATTATTTTAATTTTAATACTTTCTTCGTATTGTTTATTCTATTATTATTTTCAAAATAAATTATTTATATCTAAATTCAATAAGATTTTTGTAGACTTTATTCAGACTAGTAATAATATTAATATCCTTAAATTAGTATTATTATATTTTATCTCCATAGGATGTTTTTTTATTACTTTTTCCAATAATGGTTATAGTATCATGAGTTTAATGTTTAGAGGTGGGGAATTTTCTGAAATGTCATCTAGTATTACAGGGCCATTATGGCTTATTTCTCAGTATTTTGTTAGACCATTGCCAATGATTTTGTTTTTATCCTATTACATATATAAAAATAGGATTGATTTTCATTTTATTGTTTTCGGGTTTATGGCTATTTTAACTGCTTTCCCTCTTGGAATGGCTCGATTTAGTATTGCGGCCTTATATATTCCTTTATTGATATTGTTCTTTCCTATTTTGCGTAAGAAATTTAATTTTACAATAACTTTTGTTTTTGGATTATTGTTTCTTTTTCCTTTTATGGATACATTTAGGAGATATACGTCAGATACCAATTTAAAGTTTGGACTCGATTTTGATATGTTTAAGGAGGGTCATTTTGATACTTATCAAAGTATCCTTTCTGTTTTAAAACATGATATAATAACATATGGAAATCAATTATTTGGAGTTGTGTTTTTTTGGGTTCCTAGGAGTTTATGGCCTAATAAACCAATTGGATCAGGTGCATTTAGTGCAGAATTATCTAATTTAGATTTCGCAAATATTTCGATGAACTTTTTTGCTGAAGGATATATTAATTTTGGTTATTTTGGTATATTTCTGTTTACTATCTTATTGTCTTATCTCTCTGCGTATTTTGATATTAAATTTTATAAAGATAAAAACTCGAATAGGTTATTTATTTTATGGTACTATATTTTTGTTGGTTTTACCTTTTATATTTTAAGAGGCGATTTATTAAGTTCCTTTGCTTATCTTATTGGTTTTACTTTGGGATTTTTATTGGTTAAAAAGATTTTAATTGTAAAAAATTAATTTTTTTAATATGTTGTTCTTTTATTTAATTATTTATGAAAACCATTAGATTTTTTACAAATATTGCTCCCCACTATCGTAAACCTTTATGGATGCGACTATTGAAGTCAAATGAAATAGATATTAATTTCTATTTTGGGGATCCTGGAAAAACTGGAATTAAAGAAATTGATTTTGATAGTTTAGATATTTTGGAATTTAACAATAGACTTATAAGAATCAAAAATTTCTGGATTTTAAATAAAATTGTGTTTTGGCAGTCTGGAGTTATTAAAAACTGTCTTTTAAAAAAAATGGATGTTTCCATTTTTACTGCTGAAATGAATTGTATTTCTACTTGGATTGCAGCCATTATTTGTCGGATGCGAAATATTGAAGTTGTGTTTTGGGGCCACGGAATCTATGGTAATGAATCCAAAGTAAAGTTATTTTTTCGAAAATTATTTTACAGATTGGCAGATAAACATCTACTTTATGAAAGAAGAGGGAAATCATTGATGCTTCAAAATGGGTTTAATCCAGATAAACTGTATGTGATTTTCAATTCTTTAGATTATGATTTACACCTTAAACTTAGGGAGAAGTTTGAATTATTAAATAAAGCTGATGTTTTCCCTTTTTTTGGTAATCCTGAACTGCCTGTTTTAATTTTTATTGGTCGGTTAACTCCCCAAAAAAGGGTTGAGCTTGTCATTGAAGCTGTTAAATTGATTAATGCTGATCAAGTCTTGTTTAATTTATTGATTATAGGAGATGGATCAGAACGTGAGAATTTAACTGAACGTAGTAAAAAGGGTATCAATAATAATTGGATTCATTTTACTGGAGGTTTGTATGATGAAAATCTTATTTGCAAGTATTTGTATTGTTCAGATCTTTGCGTTTCTCCTGGGAATGTAGGCCTAACTGCTATACATTCATTAAGTATGGGGACTCCAGTTGCTACCCATAATAATTTCTTTAATCAAATGCCTGAGGTTGAATCTATAATTGAGGGATTTAACGGATTTCTTTTTCCAGAAAATTCCATTGCGATAATGCGTAATAAGATTTTGGATTGGGTTCGTATGGTGAAACAAAGAGAATTAATTCGTTTAAATTGCTATAAAGTTGTCGACGAAAAATACAATCCAAAAAATCAACTTATAATAATTCAACGAATTTTAAATAGCGAAAAACCAACTTTATAATAATTATTTATGTTAAAAAATATTTTATTTGATAATGTAATTTTTGATTTACAAATGTCAGGAGGTATTTCTGTTTATTGGAAAGAAATTATTTCTAGGGCTCTTTCTGAAAGTAAAATGGACTCTTTTTTTTTAGAGAGCGCCACAAGTGCTGGAAGTAATATATTTAGAAAGGAAGTTTCCATTCCATTAGATAAAATTATTGTAAATAATTCTATCTTTCCTTTAATTGTTTCAAGATATCTTCCGGTTTCTACTGTCAATTCTTTTAATATTTTCCACTCTAGTTATTATCGTTATAATAATAATAAAAATATTAATAATATTACGACCGTTCATGATTTTACATATGAAAAATTTAATAAGGGTATAGTTAAACATATTCATTCTCAACAAAAAAAGACTGCATTGTTTAACTCTGAAGCAATAATTTGTGTTTCTGAAAATACTAAAAATGATTTATTATATTATTATCCAAAATTAGAAGAAAGTAAAATTTCTGTTATACATAATGGGGTAGGAGATAGCTTTTTCCCCATTGATAATAATGTTAACTTTTTTGATTCTTCTTTTCCTTTTGAAATGGATGGTTTTATTCTTTTTGTGGGTGATCGGAAAAGCCATTTTAAAAATTTTGATTTAGTAGTTAAAGCTAGCAAAAAGTTGGAAATCCCCCTTGTTTTAGTTGGTGGCGGAAGTTTATCTAAAAATGAATTAGAGTTTTTGGATGGTTCATTAAAGGCAAATCGTTATAAACAATATTTAGGTATAGATAATGTTTGTTTAAATCAATTATACAATGCTGCCTTATGCCTTCTATATCCAAGTAACTACGAAGGTTTTGGAATTCCAATAATTGAAGCACAAAAAGCTAAATGCCCTGTAGTTTGTGCAGCAGTTTCCTCTTTACCTGAAGTCAGTAATGATCATGTTTTTTACTTTGAAAATTTCACTGATTCTTCAATTGTTGAGGCTGTGAAAAGAGTTAAAAACACCTCGATTTCAGATGTACTAAATAATGGGTATATTAATTCTAAAAGATTTAGTTGGCAATCTTGCTATGAACGTACTTTTGAGGTTTATAATAAATTCATGTAGAAATTTTTCAAATGTTTAGAATATTAGAAATGGTTATTATCAGTTTCCGTTTCTTCTAACTGTTTTGTGAAGAACTCTTGCCTTATGAATATTAACCAATTCTTATTTTCTGTGTGTTCACTTTCTTTATTATATTTAGCTTCTCATATAATTTTTAGAACAATACAATAGCTAGAGTTTTTAAAACGCATTATTAATTCTTAAATCACCTTATAATTGAAAATCAGCTTAATTACTGTCACCTATAATTCAGCCAAGACTTTACAGGATACGATTTCTTCTGTAGCCAAACAAGTTCATCCGGAAATTGAATACATAATTGTAGACGGGAATTCAAAAGATGGTACGGTGGCTATTTTAAAAGAAAATGAATCCACCATTAGCAAATGGGTTTCTGAACCGGATAAGGGAATGTACGATGCCATGAACAAGGGCATTAAAATGGCTACAGGAGATGTGGTAGGTATATTAAACTCGGATGATTTCTTTTATGATTCCCATGTTCTTGCTGAAATTGCTAATGCTTTTAAGTCAGCTAGCACAGATGCCGTAATTGGTGACATTGTTTTTGTGGATGACAAAGATGCGGATAAAATTATCAGGAGGTATTCAGCAAAAAAATGGAAACCTTCAAAATTTGCCTGGGGCTATATGCCTCCTCACCCTTCTTTCTTTGTAAGGAAAGCGTTTTTTGAAAAGTTGGGACCGTATAAAACGGACTATAAAATTGCTGCCGATTATGAACTGCTCATACGCTTTTTGCTTAAGGGAGGCTTGCGATGGAAGTACTTGCCTATTGTTACTACCAAGATGCGTATGGGAGGGCTTAGTACTCAAGGTTTACAAAGTTTGATCACGCTTAACAAAGAGATTGCACGGGGATGCAGAGAAAACGAAGTGTATACCAACCTGGCCATGATTTATTCCAAATACCTTTTTAAACCCTTTGAATTTATTTTTAAGTAGGGCTAATCTTGTTAGTAATTAAAACAAACCTCATCCTCAATAATTATCAAAAACTTTTACCCCTAGCTAAACCTAGCTTCGATAAATATGAATAATACGCCTTCTTTTCTAATTACCGGCTCGACTGGTTTTGTTGGTCAAAATCTTTGTGATTACCTTAAGTCGGAAGGTGTTGAGAATATTGTCTCCTTGTTAAGAAAGGATGACAATGGTCTAGAAAAAGCATTGACTTATGATAAGTTTTTTTTGGATGTAGCTTCTTCAGCAACGCATTATATACACTTGGCAGGTAAAGCACATGATCTAAAAAAAACCAGTGATGATCAAGCCTATTTTGATGTGAACTATGGTTTAACTAAAAAACTTTACGATAAATTTTTGGCCGATCCTGAAGCCAAAAATTTTGTATTTATAAGTTCGGTAAAGGCATGTGCAGATACCGTAGAGGGTTGGCTTACAGAAGAAACAAAATGTGATCCTGTTACGCCCTATGGGAAATCTAAACTTCAGGCTGAGAATTACATTCTTGAAAACCTGCCTGCCGACAAACGAGTATATATCCTTCGTCCATGCATGATTCATGGCCCAGGGAACAAGGGTAATCTCAACTTACTCTTTGCCTTTGCTAAAAAAGGATTGCCTTTTCCCTTGGCGGCTTTTGATAATCAACGCTCTTTCTTGTCTGTGGATAACCTATGTTGGGTTATTCTTCAATTATTAAATAAAGACATTCCTTCGGGGGTTTATCAGGTGTCTGATGATGGAACCTTTTCTACCAATGATTTGATTCGCTTGATGGCGGGCTCGCTTGCCAAGAAAGCAAGACTTTGGAAGATACCAACCTCATTGATTATTTCGGGTGCAAAAGTAGGGGATAAGCTTCATTTGCCCCTTACCTCCGAAAGGTTACAAAAATTAACGGAGAGCTATAAGGTGAGCAATAAGAAATTACTAAACGAGTTAGGCAGTAATTTGCCGATAAGTGCTGAAAAAGGATTGAAGAAAACCTTTGAATCTTTTAAAGCTATTAAATGATTTAGTTTTCCCTTTACCTTAAAAAATTGATAAGCTACAGGTATCCGTATTGGATCGCTTGTAGCTTTTTATGTTTTAAGGAAAACCCGTCATTGCGAGGCTTAGGGGAGGCTTTGTGCGGCGCAAGCCGAAGCAATCCCCGCAGGAAAATACTTTCGTAAATTGTCTTGGCTTTATCTTTCCAT
>TARA_R110001592_G_scaffold45495_2_pt1 | contig 17526 bp, 20 predicted proteins | sample TARA_R110001592 | Tara Oceans TARA_R110001592 (sample SAMEA4398387) | marine metagenome | biome: Polar Biome; feature: [SRF] surface water layer (ENVO:00010504); material: water (ENVO:00002006), including particulate matter (ENVO:01000060) such as... | depth 5 m | reverse complement strand
GTAAACTTTCCTGATTGGCAGATGAGAATCTATAGAAATTCAGATAACATATATTGGATGAAGCCAGTTCATGAACAATTAAAAGGTTATACAAAGTTTGCTAACCTTCCAGCAGAAGAAAGATTTGCTTTATATCATCCTAAAGATATTGGCAGACAAGAAAAACAAAATAAATTTTACGAAACAATTTAAATATATGAGAGTATTTGTAGATATAGACGAAACTATATGTTTCTATGATGGAGAAAGAAATTATCCAGATGCAATTCCTAATATGGAAAATATAGCTAAGATTAATAAATTATACGATGAAGGACATTATATAAAGTATTGGACAGCTAGAGGTTCAGTTACAGGATTAGAGTGGTATGATGTGACTAAAAATCAATTGAAAGAATGGGGGTGTAAGATGTCTGAATTGAGTGTAGGCGAAAAGCCAGATTATGATTTGTTAATTTGTGATAAGACAAAAAGGATAGAAGAGATATAATGGAAAAAACTTATATTATAGCAGAAATAGGTATTAATCATCAAGGTGATATTAACATAGCAAAAAAATTGATTGATATTGCAGCTGCATCCGGATGTGATGCAGTAAAATTCCAAAAAAGAAATCCAGACATATGTGTTCCTGAAGCACAAAAGTCTAAGCCTAGGAGATGGGCTGGAGAAGATATGACTTATTTAGAATATAAGTATAAAATAGAATTTGGAAAGAAAGAGTATGATGAGATAGATAGGTATTGTAATCAACAAGGTATAGCCTGGTCTGCTAGTCCATGGGACTTAGATTCATTAGAATTTTTAATGCAATATGATATTCCATTTATTAAGATTCCATCAGCAATGATCACTAATGAAGAATTAATGTTTGCAGCAAAACGTACAGGCAAAAAGATTATTATAAGTACAGGCATGAGTACATTTGCAGAAGTAGAAAGGTCAGTATCAATATTAAAGTTACCAGGAGATACTCCAGAAACATTAAGGCCATTTAATTTTAATGAAAAGGCAGTTAATAATTTTGCAGTACTTCATTGTAATTCAACATATCCTGCGCCAGTAAATGAATTAAATTTATCTGCAATTACAACATTAAAAAATAGATTCAAATGTGAAGTAGGATATTCGGGACATGAGATGACATTAGGAACAACGGTATCATCTGTTTTATTAGGAGCTACAATACTTGAAAGACATATTACATTAGATAGAAATATGGAAGGTTCAGATCATTCCGGATCTGTTACACCACATGGATTATTTAAGTTAGTTTCCGGTGTCAGAGAATTAGAGATGGCATATGGTGATGGGAAGATATCAGTAACCGAATCTGAGATTCCTGTGAGAAAAAAGTTAAGAGGATAACATGCCAAAAGTTATTTTATTAGGTTCCGCCGATACATTAGTTACTAATCCTCGAGGACATATAATAGACGACTTTGATATAATATGGCGTACAAATCATACAGGACATCCAAAAGCACTAACAACATATCCGGAAATATTAGGATCATCATATTCAAATTGGTATGTTCATGATCTCCCGTATAGCGTGTTTACGGCCACAGATGGAAAGATGATTCCTAATACAATGATTGAAAAATATCAAATGATATTACATAATTTGTTTGATGTGGAAATAGAACAATTAAAACGTGTAGGTGTTACTAAAACATCGAGTAATGCATTTTTAGGAATTTATAAACGATGTAATAAACAAGAAATATTTGATCTACAAGAAAATAAAATAATTAATTCAAATTTATTATTTGATTCGCCATTTGATAATTTATATTTTGGTCATCTAAATTGGTTAAAAGATGTTTATGATCAATTACATATAAATGGATTATCATTGAAAAGGCCTCCAATACAAAAACCATCGTCCGGACTTCGTATATTAGTATATCTACTAAATAAATATGATCATGTAGATTTGATGGGATTTAATGGCGGCAAGACAGGCCATTGGTATACGAATAAAAAGATCAAACTAAACTATACAAGCAATTCAGATCATATAACAACTCAACAAAATAGATTTGGAGTGGGAGGTAAGAATGGTATTGCAAAACATCATTTAGATCTAGAATATCAATTTATAAAGTTAATGGAAAATCAAGGTAGAGTAACTATACATGAATAAGACAATTATAATATCATCCGGAGGCGCTGTAATGCGATATAAAAATGAACTATCTCAAGTGTGTCGTGATAATAATATATCTACATTTGCTTTTAGTACTGGGTTTATGTATTGCGTAAATGAACTAAACATATATCCAGATTATTTTGCATTTATTGACCCTAATTCAGCAATGCCAGCTCTAGAACATATTATTAAGAATAAAGAAAAGATACATACTAAAGTAGTATTATTAGACCCTATTCATAATAATTTAGATTATAATAATTTTATTAAGTGGTGTGGAACTACACCGGTGGGAAGAGGTAATTTTGGAGGATGGGAAAGATTTCGTTCATTAGTTAATAGTGTTAAACAATTAGGATTGGCAATCGAAATGCCATGTTATACATTAAAACATATTTACAACAATATATCAGAATATAAAAAATTTGAGGGTGTAGATTTAGTTAATAAACATTTTAATTCTAGATTTGATCATAAACAGGTAATAATAAAAAATCAATTAGACCCAAATTTTAATGAAGATAAATTAACTTCAATAGTATTACCTATTCTAGAAAAATTAGGAATATATGATATATCATTAATTGGGTTCGACTGCCAGGGTGGCCGGTATGCTCCTAATTTAGGTGATGAATATACAAGAGTTCTACAACCTGAGATTATGCATATAAAGAGCAAAAAAGACCATGTTTTATTATCTAAAGCCAATAGAGGTATGGATGAAGCAAAACAGTCGATAAATAAGTATTTGCCATTATGGCTTAACTCAAATAAATTTACAATTACTAACTTAGTTGAAGATGAATATACATTTTTAAAAAAATATATTACACATCAACCTATTAAAGATTTAACAATATGAAACATTTTTTACAAAATAGTAGTGTCTTAATAACAGGCGGGACTGGATCATTAGGACAAGCATTAATCAAACATCTAGAACAATTTAATTGTAAAATAATTGTGTATAGCCGAGATGAAGGGAAACAAGCATTATTATTTGGCATGAAGCCTGAGATAACAAGGGTGATTGGAGATATACGAGATTATGATAAATTAAATGTTACATTACGTAGACATTCTGTAGATTATATTATTCATACAGCGGCACTTAAAAGAATTGATGACATGGAATTCTATCCAGATGAATGTGTTAAAACAAATATTGCAGGATCGGAAAATGTAGCAAGAGCAGCATTAGAAAATAATGTTAAGAAATGTATATTAGTATCTACAGATAAAGCCTGTCAGCCAGTTAATGTATATGGTTCTAGTAAGTTTATAGCTGAAAGAATATTTACAAATTATGATTACCACTCTAAATCAACAATATTTGCATCTGTTAGATATGGCAATGTAATAGCATCTAGAGGGTCATTTGTTCCGTTATTTATGGAATGGATAAAAGAAAATAGAACAATTACAGTTACTTCCGATGACATGACAAGATTTTTATTTACTTTAGATGACGCAGTTGATGCTGTATTAGGCGCATTAGATAATGCAGTTGGAGGAGAAGTATTTGTGCCACAAATTAATTCTTATACATTACCTACATGTATTAAAGCTTTAGGTGAAATTTTAAACATACAACCTAAGACAAAAATTATAGGATTGCGACCGGGAGAAAAGTTACATGAGGATATGTTGGCAAAAACAGAATTAGACTTTACATATGAAGTTCCAGGTATAAATTTATTACAAATTAGACCACAATATACTAATAAAATACATCAAGAATGGAATAAATATAACGGCCCAGAATTTAATTCAGCTTTATGGGTAAAAGAAGATATACCAGAATTGATGGAATTGATGTTAAAAGGATTAGAGTGTTAATGAGAGTTTTTGAGACGACATTTAATGATCAACAATTAGATCCTATACTTGAAGTTTTAAGTTCCGGACAGTTAGGCTTTGGACCTAATGTATTAGAATTTGAAACTAAGTTCAAACCATTATCAGATAAACTATTCAATATAGCAACTAACTCAGCAAGTGCTGCCGCATTTATGATATTTGCATATCTTAAAGAAAAATATGGTGTTTGTGATGTTTATACTCCTTCATTAGGGTTTACTTCACCTGCATGGGCAGCTAAACATTTTGGACATAATATTATATGGGTAGATGTTAATGATGACTTACTATTTGATTGTAGAGATTACCTAAATAAAAGAAAAGAAGAAAATCAACCTGTAGTCATGCCTATTCTATATGGAGGAGTAAGTAATATAGATGATTGGGATTTAGAAGGAGATGAGATAGTAGTAGTTGATTCGGCACATTGCGTAACACCTACAATGAAATGTGATTTTTCATTTTTCTCATTTCACCCGTATAAACCTATATGTTCAAGTGATGGAGGTATGATATCAACTAACCATGAAGAAGCATCTAAATATTTTCAATCATATCGAAATTTTGGTCGTACTAACATAAATGAAACATATGATATAACACAACAAGGGTTTAAGTTTTATATGAATAATTTAAATGCAACTATAGCATTGATTAGTTTAAATGACTACCATAAAAATTTGGAAATACGTAAGAAAAACTTTATATTATTAAATGAACGTTATAAAATGTTAGATCATGATAAATCATCATCATATTATTTTGGAACATTAATTTCAGATGAAGCGGATAAAATAAATAAAAAATATAACTTGGCTAGGCATTATCCATTATTACATAAATCTAAGTTTTTTAAAGATAATGTAGAATTGCCTAATACAGAGAAGTTACATAATAAGATAGTAAATTTACCATTATATGATGAAAGTATTATTACTAGGATATAAAGATTCAGATGTATATAAGTATTTGAATGAGAGGTATGATACACATCAAATGTTAGATATATTAACAGTTGAAATTGCTTCACAATTTGACTATATTATTAGTTATCGTTATAGGCATATTATTAAACAAGATGTAATAGATAATGTACGCAATCCTATTATTAATCTACATATGTCATTCTTGCCATGGAACAAAGGAGCAGATCCAAATTTTTGGAGTTGGCATGATAATACATTAAAAGGCATTTCTATCCATCAAATTGACAGCGGAATAGATACAGGTGATATATTGATACAAAAGGAAATATATTTAAATGATACTCATACATTAAGATCTTCTTATAACAAATTAGATTCTGAATTAGAAAATTTATTTATTGATAATTTTGATAAGATAGTAAATAAAGAAATAGACCCAATATGTCAGACTAAAACTGGTTCAATCCATTATAAAAAAGATCTAACATCAAAACAAGATATATTAAGAAATGGCTGGGATACACCGGTAGTAGAAATAAAAGCAAAACAAATATGATCAATTCAGGTAGAGAGTGGGATTGGATGGGAGAATCTAAAACAAATATGAAAACATTTATAATAGCAGAAGCAGGTGCTAACCATAATAGAAATTTTGATCAAGCATTGAAATTAATAGACGCCGCAAAATATGCAGGAGCAGATGCAGTAAAATTTCAAACATATTCATCAGAAACTTTATATAGTAAAAATACACCAAATTTTGCAGGATATAAAAATATTAATAAACTAATTAAAGATATTGAATTACCGCGTGAGTGGCAAAAAGATCTAAAACAATATTGTGATAAATTAGATATTGAGTTCATGTCTACACCTTTTGATGAACAGGCAGTAGATGAATTAGTAGAATTAGGCGTCAAGAGATTAAAAATAGCCGGGTTTGAATCTACGGATTGGAGATTTGTAGATATGGTAGCCTCAACCAAATTACCTTTAATAATTTCTATCGGTATAGGATTTGAACATAATAAGTTAGGACATATTTTAGATATAGTAGAAAAATATGGTAATGATTTAACTCTTTTACATTGTAACAATGCATATCCAACGCCTATACAAGATATAAATTTAAATTCTATAAATGCACTAAAAGGATACAGATCTGTTAAGGCCATAGGATTATCAGACCATACTGAATCAGTACTTACTCCAGCATTAGCTGTAACAATGGGTGCCACAGTAATTGAAAAACATTTTACATTGAGTAGACATTTACCAGGGCCTGATCACCCATTTGCATTAGAGCCATCTGAGTTAAGACAAATGATCGATAATATAAGAATGGCAGAGATAATGTTAGGCGATGTTAAAGATAGCTATAGTCCTTCAGAGTTGAATTTTCAAAAAGCAAGACGGTCAATTGTAGCAAAGACAGATATAAAAAAAGGAGATGTGTTAACTATAGATAATATAACTACTAAACGTCCATTCCTTGAAGGAAATATATCAGCATCGGATTGGTACTTACATTTAGGTACAGTATCAAATAAAGATTATAGACAAGACGACTTTATATGAAAAATTTAATAATATCAAAAGACAATATTTGGACAAAAAGATTAGTACAATTAATGCCTGTGGGTAGTATATATTCTTCGATATGCTCAAAAGAATTAATTGATGAAATATGTCCAGATTGGATATTTTTCTTTCATTGGTCTGACATCGTATCAAAGGATATTTATGAAAATTATAAATGTGCTGTCATCCATACAGGAAATTTACCAGAAGGCCGCGGAGGTAGTCCAATTCAAAATCAAATATTAGATGGGATATGTAATACAAAAGTTAATATTATTGAAATGGCTGACCCTGTTGATAGTGGAGCAATTTATTGTTCACATCCTATTACATTACAAGGAAATATAAAAGATATATGGCTGTCTATTGCAGATGTAGCTTCTGATTTAATTTTAAAGTGTATAGAAGCTGATCCTATACCTAAATATCAAATAGGTACTCCTAAAACGTATAAAAGAATAAAAGATAATTCTATTAAGTTTGATAATACAAAATCACTTTCACATATTTACGACCAAATTAGAATGGTTGATTCAGAAGATTATCCGAATGCATATATAGAAATAGGAGACTATAAGATAGAATTTAGTAGATCTAAAATGAATAATAATAATATAATAACAGATGCCAAAATTACAAAAAAATAAAAAAGTATTAGTATTAGCAGCTCACCCAGATGATGAAACATTAGGCTGTGGAGCAACAATAGCTCGTTTAGCTAAAGAAGGTGCACATATTAAATTACTTACATTTACTGATGGAGTATCTGCCCGTCCTTTAACTAAATCACCAGTAGCAAATAGAAATCATAAATTATTTGATGTATGTGAAAAATTAGGAATAGAAGACTACATGTACGCTAATTATCCGGATAACAGGTTAGATATTATATCATTATTAGATAAGACCAGATACATCGAAAACAATGTAGACTTCGTCCCGGATTTGATATTTACACACCACCCTGGTTGTTTGAATATAGACCATAAACATGTTTATGAAGCTACATTAACTGCATTTCGTCCGCAAAACGGATCTAAACAAAAGATATTATCTTACTATGTTCCATCATCAACTGATTTCAATCCAAGAAATGATTTTAGAGGTAATGTATATTTTGATGTATCATCTACATATAAAATTAAATTAGAATGTCTTAAAGAAAATTATGATGAAGAGATGAGAGAGTATCCTCATACTAGGAGTTATGAGAATATAGAAAATTTAATGAAAGTTTGGGGTTCGGAAGTAGGACTTAAGTATGCGGAAAAATTTGAGTTAATAAGAGAAGTCACAGATGAACTTTAGTCTAAAAAAGATACAATATTCGGATTGGAAGATTCTTCTAGACTGGCGAAATGATGATAATACACGACATCAATTTTTTGATAGTTCAGTCATTGATGAAGCCGATCATAAAAAATATATAAGAAATATAACAAATGACAACATTGCAAAGGATCAACAATATATTCTTTATATTAATGATGAACCAGCTGGAACAATTAAATCATCTAAAAAGGATGAATCATATTATATTGGATATACTATAAGTAATAAATTTAGAGGGAAGAATTTGAGTGTGATTATGATGCAATTATTCCTTTATGATATGAAGGGTATATTTATATGTGAGATAAAAGATACTAACTTAGCTTCAATCAAAATGGTAGAACGAGTTGGTTATGAGTTACTAACAACAAACAATAATATATTAACGTATAAACTAAAAAAGTTATGACAAATCAAAAAAGAACAGATCTAGAGATCATCGACGAAGTAGAACAAATTCGTACTAAAAACAATGTTAATTGGATGGATATATTACGATTGGCATTTAAACATGCACCTGAAGACGCTAGAAAATTAATGGGTAAGGTTAATGAACATGATGGCCGGATATCAGACCTACTAAAAGAGTTATCAGCAAATGGAAAATAGTTACCAAAATCTTTTGATAAAAGAAAAAAATTCATTATATTAATCATATGAAAAAGATAGAAGAAATTTGTATTGTAATACAAGCGCGTTTAGGCTCAACTAGAGTACCTAAAAAAATGTTAAGGCCATTTGCAGAAACAACATTAGTTGATATATTGTTTGAAAAATTAAAACAATCTAAAGTTATACCATCAACTAATATTGTATTTTCAGCATATGAGCCAGAACTTAAACAAACAGCTAATTCACATGGAATTACTGTATTTGATAGATCTGAAGCATCGGCAATGTCTGAAGGAGAGCCATTATCAGAAATTTATGAATGGCATGATAAATTACCTTATAAGTATGTAGTGTTAGTCAGTGCTTGTAATCCATTATTGAAGATAGAAACAATTGATGAATTTATTATAGAATTTATGAACTCTGACAAAGAAGGCGGCTTTGCAGTATTTGAAAAGAAAACATATTATTGGGATAAAGAAGGCAAGTCAATTACAAATTGGAAAGACCAGACAATTATGAATACTAAATTTGTTGAGCCAGTTTATGAAGCTGCACATTGTCTATATGCATCCAGGATGGATATTATTAAAGATGGATATTGGATGGATGATCAACTACCACCAAAGCCAGAATTATTTGTTATGGAAGAACTAGAGACATTTGATATAGATTATGAATGGCAATTCAATTTAGGAGAATTGTTATATGAAAAACGAGATACTTTATACTTTCCTACATGTAGGAATACGTAACCAAAAAAAGAACAAAGATGAATAAATTATTGTATATATTTGAGATGGCAAATAATCACCAGGGCAGTGTAGAACATGCTAAAAAGATTATAGATGATTTTGCTGATTTAGCAAAACGTAAAAATATAAATGCCGGTATTAAATTACAGTTTCGTAATCTAGATACTTTCATTCATATCGATTACAAAGACTCAGATCTTAAGTATGTAAAGAGATTTAATGATACAAGATTGTCAGTAGATCAATTTAAAGAGATTATAGATTATATTCACTCAAAAGAAATGTTAAGCATATCTACTCCATTTGATAATGAGTCAATACCTTTGTTTGATGAATTAGGAGTAAATGTACTTAAAATAGCATCATGTTCAGTTGATGATTGGCCGCTACTAGAAGAGGCATGTAAAATTAATAAAAAGATTATTATTTCTACAGGAGGTGCTACTATTAAACATCTTAATAAAGTTTATAACTTATTTAAGAAGAATGGACGTGATTTTGCATTCTTACATTGTATTGCAGAATATCCTACTCCAATTGAAAATGCATTTCTAGATAGAATATCAAAATTAAGAGATGAATTTCCTGATATAGAAATTGGATATTCAACTCATGAAAGTCCAAAAGAGAAATCAGTTTCTCCATTTGCAGTAGCAAAAGGCGCTACTATATTAGAAAAACATGTAGGGAAAGTAACAAATGAAATTAATCTAAATGATTATTCATGTACAGTAGAACAAATGGAAACTGTTGTAGATGAAATAAATTTCTTTAACTCAGCATCAAAAGGTGATTTTAGTACCAGCGAGGCATTACAACAACTAAAAAGGGGAGTATATGCTAACATAGAATTAAATTCAGGATATGAAGTTAAAGAAAGTGATTTGTATTATGCAATGCCATTACAGGATGGTTGTTTAAATGTTTCAAATATTCATGATATTATAGGAAAGAAACTAACAACAAATGTTGATAAAGATAATCCATTGAGAATTGAATATTTAGTTGATCCTGTTAGAGAATCAATACTAACAGATTTAAAACTTAAGTTCAATGATATATTATTATCAGCAGGTATTACAGTAACTGATAAAGATGATGTAGAGTTATCATGCCACTTTGGTTTAGAAAGATTTTCTGAAGTAGGAGCATTAATTGTAAGTAAGATAAATAGAACTTATTGTAAAAAAATTATTGCTATGTTACCTAATCAATCACATCCAACTCATAGGCATTTAATAAAAGAGGAATGTTTTGAATTACTTAAAGGAGATTGTACATTAACATTAAATGGCAGAGATATATCTTTGAGAAAAGGACATCCTATTCTAATTAATACAAAAGTCAATCATTCTTTCAAAACTCAGAACGGATGTGTAATAGAAGAAGTATCAACTACACATATAAAGGGTGATTCGATATATGATGATGTTACTATTAATGAGCTATCAGTGGACCAACGAAAAATAAGTATTAAGTTATAATGATAGATTATAATGAAAAATGATTTTATTAGTATAAAATATCCTAAAGGATTTGATATTTCAAAGTACGAAGGCAAACGTATTTTAATAGTCGGTGCAGGTCCTACTACAAATATTGTTAAATGGGAGAATATTGAATACGATTATGTATTTACATGTAATCAATATACCGAATGTAGTAAGTTAAATGATATAAAAATTGAAGTTGCGTCATTGATAAATAGAATATTAAAAAAATCTAAGCCTATCAAATTATATGATAGACTCGATCGAGATAATTCTTATATAGCAATTGAACCATATCATAGTTCGATGGTATTTGATCATATGACATTTCATGAATTGATTGCTAAATATAAAAATAAATGTTTATTCTTTGATACTACATTTCAGAATAAGAGTGGCGCAGCTCCTAGATTAGCTATATTAGCGGCATCATTAAAACCAAAATCTATCTGTATGGTAGGTATTGATGGTTATGGAAATGCTTCGAATTTAGTACATTCATTTGATAAAGACTTAGTTGGAATTCGAGATGGTAATTCATATAAATCAGTTAATGATGCTCAAAAAGAATTTGCAATCTACATTCATAAATTATGTAATAAATTAAACATAGAATTATTTAACTTAAGCGAAGGACATTCAGAAAATATAATGTCATCATATTCAAAAACAAATTTTCCATTATCAAAAGAATTAAAAGAACAACTATGATAAATATTTTAGGTATACATTATGGAGGACATGACACATCAGCATCGTTAATGATTGATGGTAAGCTAATCGCTTGTTGTGAAGAGGAAAGATTTACAAAAAAGAAACATACTAGAGAGTTTCCTTTAAATGCTATTACAGCATGTTTAAATGCAGCAGATATTAGTATAGATGCTATTACAGAAGTATCATTAACATATGACCCAGATATTTTAGACAATTCATATATAAGTAATAAACGTAGAAGTTTGCCTAATAAAACTACATACTTATCTATACTAAAAGAAAAGATAAACTATACAGGACCTGTGTCATTTAATTCACATCATTTATGTCATGTAGCTAGTGCATATTATCCTAGTGGGTTTGCAAATTCATTAATTATTAGTAATGATGGGATAGGAGAAATTGATTGTTCATTAGTAGCAGCAGGGAGAGATGGAGATATAACAACGCTTCATCAAGGAAATAGGTGGCCAAATTCTATAGGGTTGTTTTATACAGCAATAACTGCTTATTTAGGTTGGCGTCCTCATTATGATGAAGGAATTATAATGGGACTTGCACCATATGGTAATGATGAAGAACTTATTCCAGGGTCTGATAGGACTTATAAAGAAATATTTGAAGAAGCTATATTTGAAATTGATGATTTTGAATACGAGGTGAATCCATATTGGTTTATATTTCATCGTAAAAGAGATTTATGGGTAACTGATCAGTTTAATAAAGTATTTGGTCCTCATAAGAAATGGGAGGAGCCTGTAACTCAACATCATAAAAATATTGCATGTGCAGTTCAGAAAAGATTAGAGTCAATAATCCTAAACCAATTAGAAAAGGCAAAGGATAAATTTGAATATAACAAACTTTGTATATCAGGTGGTGTAGGACTTAATTGTAGTTTAAATGGCAAAATAGAACGTAGTGGAATGTTCGATGAAATATTTGTACAACCAGCATCAGGCGACAGCGGAACTTCGATAGGAGCATGTTATCTAGCACATAAAAGACATGACAAATCATTAAAACCTTCTGTACATCATAACTTTTATTTAGGATCATCTTTTACAGACTTAGAAATAGCAGCTGCACTAAACTATGAAGGCCATCCTTATTATAAGTCAGATAATATATTTAAGGATACAGCTAAACATATAGCAAATAAAAAAATAATAGGATGGTTCCAGGGTGGAGCAGAGATGGGGCCACGTGCATTAGGGAATCGAAGTATCTTATCAATTCCGTATCCAGCATCAATGAAGGATCATATTAATGAGAGAATTAAATTTAGAGAAGAGTTTAGGCCATTTGCTCCAGCAATATTACATGAATATACTTCTGAGTATTTTGATATAGGACAGGATAGTCCGCATATGTTAATAGCATGTAAAGTATTAGAACAAGCAAAGGATAAGATACCTGCGGTAATACATATCGATCAGTCGGCTAGAGTACAAACAGTTAAGGAAAGTGATAACTTCAAATTTAGAAAATTATTAGAAGCTGTTAATGAAGAAACAGGATGTCCGGTATTACTTAATACATCATTCAATGTAAAGGGGCAGCCTATTGTTAATGACCCAAGAGATGCAATTAAATGTTTTTGGGATACAAATATTGATGTATTAGTAATAGGAAATTATATAGTAGAAAAGATATGAATGTATGGGTTATAGGTCCTGGTACAACATTGTTTAAATACAAGGATCAGATTAAAAAATTAAATGGGAGGAATGTATATGCATTCCAAAAAGTATTTCCTCATTGTATAAAACATTTTGGATTGCATCCTAAATATTGGTCATGGGTCGACCCTTATTCTAGTTTAGATGGATTGCAATATCTGAATGATAATCCAGATTATAAACTAGATGTGCACATACCTGAGTATCAGTATGATGCAAATGTGATGGAAGATTTTGATAATTATCATCAAGGAGGAACTCCTAATCCAAATAAAGGAAATTGTTCATTTTTATGTAAGATTGATAACGGCTGGGATATATTTCATAATCGTTTACATTCAATTAAAAATCGATATGAACGAATGCCAGCAACGACATTAAATAAGTTATACGAAACATATAGCACATCAGAGATAGAAAATATTCTAAAACCAGAAAATAGATTTAATTCAGATACATTAATATACGGAACTCAATTAATTAATGGACAAGTATATAATTTAGAAAATAAGTTATCATCATGTGTATTACCGTTAGTTAAACGATTAGGAGCAACAAAGGTATTTGTATTAGGCTTTGATGGAATGGTAGGAAGATTTTATGATAAAACTTGGAAAACAAAGGGGTTTGTAGGAGAGTATAAGTCTTTAAACAAATGGGAACAAATGAGCGGAATGGAAATATATAGTGTAACAGATTGTAAAATTAATAACCATATTAGATATATTGATTTTGAAACAGCATTAGAAATAGATAGACAATGAAACAGATTACAAAACAACTAAAACAAGATATTCAGTCTATAGAGTCGATTGAAGAAAGGTTACATCATCTTAAGGATAAATATAAAGATGAGACCGCGTATATATTAACATGTGGTCCTAGTCTAGGTACGCATGATGTACAAAAATTAAATGAGAAACTAAAAGACAAATTGGTATTCGGAATAAAACAGGCATATAGTGTAGTAAATGATGTAGCCGATTTTCATTTGGTAAGTACATATAATCTATCTCCATATAAATGGAACCCAGAGAGTATTGTTTTTTGGCAATTTTCAAAATCATATTTAGATGGTCAATTAAAAAAAGCAGTAGATTTACAAGCTCCAATAGATTTATTTATACCGGTAATCAATCCTCCATATATTGATAGGACACAAACAACTCAGGCAACAGAAAATTTTGATAATTTCTATATGTTAGAAACTCATACAGAATCAATGTGGGGTTGTGGTATGATGTATGAAACAGCTATTCCATTGGCATTGTTATTAGGGTGTAAGAAAATTGTAGCTATAGGTTGGGACTTAGGCGACCCTAATAAACAACATACTCATTTTGATGATGATATTGTATCACGTGATTGTTATCCTCAAGACGGTGAGATAGCAGAAACCTTAAAATCTACAATTGCGTTAGAAGCCTGGTTTAAGCAAAAAGGTATTGACTTTGAAATATTATCAGATCAAAGTTTTATTAATCAAAATTTTAAAAGAATAACTATCAATGATATATAAAAATAAACATTTAATAGACCAGTATAAAATATTACATAATCAAAAAGAAGGCTATGGTAATGGATATAATGATACTACATTAAATTTAGATCATCTAAGCAACTTCCTTTCAGTATATGAAAGTAAAATGATTTTAGATTATGGATGTGGGAAGGGAGATCTAACTAAATATCTAAATAAATCATATACATGTTATGGGTATGATCCTGCAATAGAAGAATTTGATAATGAATATCGTGGTATAGATTTTGATACTATAGTTTGTTTAGATGTCCTAGAACATATACCAGAAGCAGAATTAGATGCACTATTAAACAATATCAAATCATATAATGTAGATTCATTATACTTCATAGTTTCAACTAGATATGCAAAAACAAAATTACCTGATGGTCGTAATTGTCATGAAACAGTTAAACCAAAAGATTGGTGGAAGAACTTATTTGAAACAACATTTTCAGATAAGAAAGTTATTGTAACAGAACAAAAAACAAAAAACCAAATAAGAGTATTAATACATGAAAACTAAATTTGCAATAGGTTGTTTGGTACAGTGGTATGAGTGCGACATCATTGAGGAGTATGTAGATTCTTTAAAGGATGCTATTGATGCATATGATGGCGAGGTTGTAGTAGATTTTACGATTATTACAAATGAAGATTTAGAAAAATGTATAAGTGCTGAAAAGAAAGGTGAGTGTATTGAAAAGATAGGAAGTATTTTATTAGATTTTGATAATGTGAGGTCTATTAATACTTTACATACAATTGCAGACTATAGAAGATTATTTAATGCCAACTATTGTAACCTTGCAGATGTTCTTATATGGGGCGAGACAGATGCTATATTACCTAAACAAATGTTTATCATTTTAAATAACTTACATATACAATCAGTACAAAATAGTAATCCAAAGTATTTAGCATTTTTTGGAATGTGTAAGATGTGGGATGCTAGTTGGAAAGAATTAGAACATCCAGACTTTACTGATAAGCCATTTAAAGATTTAGATTTTGATAATTGGTGGCAACATCATTATACAATGACTAAAGATGAGATGAATACTATAAACGATAAAACAGAAGAATTAGATGTGAGATTAGTATCTCCTCATAAATTTAATGGATGTGGATTAATAATATCATCAGAAGTAATTAAATCAGGAGTTAATATTCCTAAGTCAGTATTCTTTACACATGAAGATACAGCATTTATGAGTATGACAAATAAAGTATTAGGAAACATACCGCAATATATTATTAAGAATATATTATTGGTTCATAATAGACATAATCCAAGTAAACGAAGATATGTAAAAAATGAATCCGGCGATAATTTTAAACAACAGAGATTGTCTAATAATTGGTATGATATTGCTAGTAAGTTATCACAACAAAATACATTCAATTTATTCAATAATAATATATCTTATACATGGAATGATGTATGGGATAAAATAAACAAAAGAAAATAATATGCAACCATGGATGAGCGAAGAAGAGATTAAGCTAATAGAAAAATATCTCAAACCAGAACATACAGCATTAGAATGGGGCTCCGGAGGAAGTACTGCACATTTTGCAAAATATGTTAATTATTGGCATTCAATAGAACATAATAGAGAGTGGTATGAAAAAGTTAAAGATAGTAAACCAGAAAATGTTTCAATACATTATGTAGGACCAGATCATCGAATGAGACAACGACATGGTGTTTCTTCTAAATGGCCAATGAATGAAAATTTTAGAGTATATGCAAATTACCCTACTACATTAGATACTAAATTTGATATAGTATTAGTAGATGGTAGAGCTCGTAAATGGTGTGCTTTAGAGATCATCAGATGTATAAAAAAAGATTCAATAGTTTTCATTCATGATTTTTGGATGAGGGCTGATAGGAATTATCATGATGTGTTTGAGTATTTTGATGTCATTGATAAAGTAGTAACAGGTCAATCGTTAGTGGCGTTGAAATTAAAAGAAAATATATCTCCGGCACAGATACCTTTAATAAAAATAGAAAAGATGCATAAAATAACAACATGTATATCGACAAATAATAATCTAGAATATTTAAAATTAGCAGTTCAATCTGTTAGGAAGAATGCTCATTTTTATGATATGCCAATTATAATATACGCAGAAAATTGTACAGATGGTACAAATGAATGGTTAGAAGATAATGAGTATGACTTAGAATATTATATAGAAAATAATAAAATAGAAAAAGGAATAGGCGGAGGAATGAATTTCTGTGTAGATAAAGCAAAAACAGAGTTCGTAAATATTATTCATTCTGATATGTGGGTGTCGCCTAATCAAGATTTAGAACTTTTAAAGTTATATGATAATATAGAACCTAATGTTAGACTTATAGCATCATCATTTAGGATACAGCCAAAAATATTTCCAAATGATCCGGATTATAGACCAGGTACAGTATTTGTAGGACTAGCAGAATTTGGGGTATATCATGATGAATTTGATTCAAAATATTTTGATGAATGGAGTGAAGAATTTTCAAAACAAAATGATACAGTTGTACGAAAAGCTGGTGGGGCCGGGTTCTTTTGTAGAAAGGCAGATTATGAATGGATAGGAGGAAATGACCCATTATTTGCACCAGCAAGTTGGGAAGATATGGACTTATTCATAAGAATGCAATTAGAAGGATATGAATTTAAAATGACATCCAAATCTACAGTATGGCACTTTTCAGCTAGAGGTAGTCATTTTAGAGATGAGGCAAAGGATAATTTTAACAGCAAATCAAAAAGACAACAAACTGCAGAACAAGTTAATGCACAAAAGTTTGTTAAGAAATGGGGAAGGTTGCCGGAGACGGATGAACAGACATTTATAAAACCTATCCATGGAACTAATGTAAAGACAAG
>TARA_R110001592_G_scaffold352211_1_pt1 | contig 17546 bp, 5 predicted proteins | sample TARA_R110001592 | Tara Oceans TARA_R110001592 (sample SAMEA4398387) | marine metagenome | biome: Polar Biome; feature: [SRF] surface water layer (ENVO:00010504); material: water (ENVO:00002006), including particulate matter (ENVO:01000060) such as... | depth 5 m | reverse complement strand
TCCAAGATGAATAAAGATCTTGACGATAGAATATTACCTAATGGTGAGTATAGAAATGCTTTAAACATATCTGTAGGAAGGTCAGAAGATAATGACGTTGGTGCTTTAGAAAATGTTATAGGTAATTCACTAATTACAAACACTCAGTTAAATATTGCTACTGGGCTAGATGTTATAGGTATTTATGCGGACGATGCTAGTGAACAAATATTTGTTTTTTTAACTAACTATATAGATCCTAATACCTCAGAGCCTACAGATGCTCCTTCTACCTCCTACCATTTTATATATTCATATAGTATTTTAAACGATCAATACACAAAATTAGTAGAAGGTTCTTTTCTAAATTTTTCAAAAACAAATAGAATTATAGGTGTAAATTTACTAGAAAATCTTTTGTTTTGGACAGACAATAGAAATCAGCCAAGGCAAATAAACATAATTTCAGCAGCTAATAGCACTAATTTATTTAATTCAAATGAGGAAAGAACTCCCACGCCTCCTTATTATACGGAAGAACATCAAATATCCGTGGCTAAATATAATCCTTATCAAGCAATTAAGCTTTATAAAAGAATAGAATTAACTGCAGCGGGGGGTGCGGGTAATTACTTTAGTATTATTGATTTCGAAGGCGGAGCTGAGGAATTATCAAAATACATTGGAGCAATTGTATTAAAAAAATCACAAACAAATCCTATAAATGGAACAGATTATATCCATGTAGAAAACGTTGTTAGTTTAGGAGCTAACAACACTAGAGTTTTAGTAAGCCCTGCACCTTCGGCTTCTATAACGGCGGGTCAAAAAATAACATTGATCTCGTCAAATATGACCAACGAATCGTCTAATGTTGATTGGCCAGGTGATCCTAATTTTTTAGAAGAAAGATTTGTCCGCTTTAGCTATAGATTTAAGTATGATGACAATGAGTACTCTTTAATGGCTCCTTTTACGCAAATAGCTTACGTTCCAACTCAAAAAGGTTACTTTATAGAAGGTGACGAAGAAGCTGCTTATCAATCAACTATTGTTCAGTTTATGAAGAACAATATTCAAAACATAAAATTAGCAATTCCATTGCCTGATAGAGCAAATCAAATAGCTAGAACATACAAAATTCAAGAAATAGAAATACTATTTAGGGAAGCAGATGGAACTGCGGTTAAAGTATTAGAAAGTATACCTGCAAGTGTAGTTGCAACACAAGGTCCTTATAATGTTTACGAATATGAATATCAATCTCGTAAACCTTACAAGACTTTGCCAGAAGCTCAAACAGTTAGAGTTTATGACAAAGTTCCCGTAAGAGCTTTTTCGCAAGAAACAGCAGGCAATAGAATTATATACGGAAATTACCGCGATAAGCATACTCCTCCACCTAATTTAAATTATAATTGTAGAATATCTCCTAAGAATACAACCGGCACATTTAATAATTTCATAGAATATCCTAATCATTCTGTAAAAAGAAATAGAAATTACCAAATAGGATTTGTTTTATCTGATAAATTTGGTAGGCAATCTCCTGTTTTGCTATCATCTGTAGATGAAGTTGGAGTTGAAGCGGCTGGTATATTTTACGCGGGATCTAGTATATATAGCCCCTATGATAATTCAATGAATGATACTGATGTTTTTGATTGGGCTGGCGACGCAATTCTTGTAAATGTTATTTCTCAAGTATCTTCTATTAAAAACCAATCAACAGGAACACCTGGTTTGTACGCAATACAACAAAAAAATACTTCATCTGGAGATGGTTATGCTATAAGCGCGGGAGCTTCTATAAATAATAATCAATATAGCTTTACGCTGGACGGCAATTTTGTTAATAATGCTAATACTCCTAAAAAAGGCGATTATTTAAGAGGTGAATTTAGAGACTTTGTAGAGGTTGTAAATGTTGAAGAACCTGACCCGGGAACTTATGGAAGTTACGTAATAACAACTTTAGGTCAAGTAAATTCTCTTTACTTATACGTAGCTCCGCCTACATCAGGTATTGCTGTAATAAAATACTCTTACATTATAAATGATTTAGGTTGGTATTCTTATAAAATTGTTGTTAAACAAACACAACAAGATTATTACAATGCCTATTTGCCTGGGTTTTTAGATGGGTATCCTATATCTTTACAGTCGTCTACCGACCCTCCTGTTACGTTTTACACTGACTTTCCTACTGGAGAGGAGGGTAAGACAGCTCATGTTGTTTTAATAAACGATAATATTAACAAAATACCTAGAGATTTGTCGGAGGTTGGCCCAGAACAAAAACAATATAGATCTTCAGTAAAATTATACGGAAGGGTTAATAACTATTTGGATACAAATGACCCTATAGCTACTCAACAATATTTTCCTAGGTCTGGATCAAGCGCTAACGCTATTGACCACATTGCATCTACCATAGCTAGTGCTTTAGAGTTAAAGTTTATACCTGATGAAATTGCAAATCCTGGAAATTTTTATCAATTAAATACCAATCCATATATAGCTAGATTAGCCACTTCTGAAACAGGACTTGCTAATCCATTAGGTCTTCCTTCTGCATCTATGGTCCCTACTTTAACTGTTTATGAAACAGAAGCTCAAGAATCTTTATTGCCTATATACTGGGAAACAACATCAGAGGGTTTAATAGCAGATTTAAATGCCGATGTGCTAGAAAACTTTCCTGGAGCTACTGATTTAAGCAATGTAAGTTGGCAATTAGAAGAGAACGTGTCACCCGGACAAAGTTTTACAAACAATATATATGCTCTTAGTTCTGAGGGTAATCCTATAGTAAATGCGACAATTTCTTTAGAAAGCATTTTAAGAGGACCAGATAACTCGGATATTACAAATGAAGGAATTATAGTTATAGATATACCAAACAGTCAAAGCCCTGATTATGGATCTTTTAATCTTAAAGTAGGACCAGCTAATTCTTTAGTTTACAGAAGAAATTCCGCGGAACTGGATCAATTTGTTGTTACGGTTAAGGTTATAGCTGATGGCGTTGTAAGTTTTTTTACGGTAACTGGTGATTTAGGTAACAATTACCCTTCTTTATCTTCATATAATGACTCTTATGTCGATTCAGCTAGTAACATTATTATAGCTGCTAGAAATCTAGGAACAACCGTTTTTAATGGCTGTAACAATACTGAAAATCAACAAGTTGATATAGTGTTTTTTATGCAGGATACTCCTACCAACGCTAATGGCTTGCCTCTTTGGACAATAAATAGCAACACTGGCGAAATAACACAAGTACCTTTTTCTACACCTGAAGGCATTTATAATTTTAAAATTGGTATAAAAGACGCCGCGGGTACAGATGGGACTTTAGACAATATTAAAGATGTAACTATAATAATAAGACCTCCAAGTGTAAACGACGGCATTATTCCAACCACTTGTTTTACCAAGTTAGATCCTGTAACAGTAGTCGCAGGAAGACCTAATAAATGCATTGTAAATAAGGGAGGTGAGTCGCCTACATCAGGTATATGGTATATTGTAGAAGATGGTTCTAGTCTTGATTTTACAAGCATTACTCCATCTGGGAATGGAACCGTTGAACAATTTAGAGTTGGAACTGAAGCTCATTCAAGAGGGACATTATCTTTTACTTATAATTTGCACAGAGGGTTTGATTATGTTAATGGGGATGATCCCGAAACGTATATGGTAATGGATGGGGTTTACTTTTACTATAGAATTGCTGGCCAATCTACTTGGGAGCCACTTACTCGTGTTAACGACACTTATAATAACACCGGTAAAAACAATGCTCCTAATTTTTCTGTTAGAGAACAGAATACTGATCAATCTTACGATCAAAGAGATGGTGCTGGTGGACAAAATGGTCAAGATGGAAATCAGTTTGATCTAGCGGAGCCTCCTGCAGGTGATACTAGAGAAGTATGGGTTACAGGAATGAGAGTTTCCAACAGAGAATCATACACAGCTTTGGATGAAAATGAAAAACTTGAATATGCTGTTGTTATTGAAAGACTTCGAGCTCAGGAGCCCAATATGAACATTAGTAATAATAATTCTCCTTACGCGTTTATTACTGTAGAGGATTTAAATTATGCAACCTGTATCCCTTCGCAAAACCAAAACGCTCTAGCTAATTGGGAGCAATTTTATGATGGTGACAAGTTTCTTTTTAAATATTTTAGATCCCCTTCTGAAGAGCAAAGTGATGATTGGTGGAAATATTCAGCAATAACAGAGGGCGATGAACCTCCGCTATATTCGAACATACCTTATCCTGAGTTTGTAAATCAATTTTTTACGGATGTAAATTTAACAACTCTTTATGTTCCGGATGGCGAAGCAAGTGAATCTATAAATTACAAGATAGATGATGTGGAAGCATCTTCTGAATTACAATGGGCAGCTGTTTTTGCTAAAAACTATGAAGATGAAGAAGGTAATTCTTTAGCTATTAATGGTAAAAAAGTTTTCTTATTAGCTGGCTTAGATATAGGAGTAGGATCTGTTAGAACCGTAGAGAACTATGATGGAGAAGTACTTAAAAACCTAGGAACATTGAGATATATTAATATTTTAACTTAATAAAAAAACTATGTCAGCTGTAATAGAATTAAAATATTTTAACACATTCTGGTTAAAAAGAATAAACGACATATCTCATGCTGCCCAGTCGGCTGGAAATGTAGAATATCCAGTAAAGCCTACGTTTAATGATCCTGCTTTTCCAGAAAACATTCCTCTTACTTTTACTTATATAAGCAATTATCCAGCGGATAAGGGTACTTTAAAAACTTATATAGTAAGTCCAGAAGATGATAAAGATTGGCTAATAGAAGAATCTAGAATTACAGGGGGGTATAATAATACATCGGTAGATTTCGGTGTTAAAGCTTATTTAGTAGAAGAAGAAAACAATCAAACGCACAAGGCAAGTGGATTAATATACTCTGGTATATTTAATTCAAGAACCGGCATAAATCAAACTAATCAATTTTCAGTAGCGGAAGATATTACTAGAACAATAGACCCAGCAAATGGATCAATACAAAGGCTTTATGCGGAAGACACTAATCTTATTATTTTTCAAGAAGAAAAAGTAAGTAAATCTTTAATAGATAAAGACGCTATATACTCTGCTGAGGGTAATGCTAGTGTTACTAGCCGTAATTTAGTTATAGGGCAAAACGTTGCCTTTGCAGGGGAATACGGTATATCTACAGATCCCGAATCTTTTGCTGTTAATGGTTATAGAAAATATTTTACAGATCGAGAGCAAAACGTTGTATGCAGATTATCTATGGACGGAATCACCGTTATATCTAATTATGGTATGACAGATTTTTTTAGAGATAAGTTTTCTACAGCAAGACCCAACAATGGCGTTATTGGCGGTTGGGATGCTCATAACAAGCAATATGTTCTATCCATTACAGAAGGGTCTAGTAACAATAATAGTTTTGTTCCTGATCCAGGAGATCCTTATTCAACTTTATCTTTTGATGAAACTGTTAAAGGTTGGACTAGTTTTTTTAGCTATAAGCCTGATCAAATAATAAGTTTAAACAATAATTTTTACACTACTACTAGTGGGGAAATTTACAAGCATTATTCTTTTGCAAATTCTACATTTACAAGAAGTGTATTTTATGGAACTGCTTATGAATCAAATGTTACTTTTGTGTTTAATGGAGCTCCTTCAATGGTAAAAAACTTTCAAACAATAAATTACGAAGGAAGTGCTGGGTGGATAATGGATTCTTTCAAAACCGATGTTGATACTTCTTTTCCCATAGCCCAATCTTCGTCTCCTACAACGTTAGCAGGCTTAGAAAATAATTTATTACAAAACAACTTTAAGGTAAAAGAAAATAAATATTACGCAAATTTAGTAAACAACAGCCCCTCTACATTTGGAGAAGTGGTATGGGGAGGATCTTCTTCTGGCTTAAAAGGTTTTTATGGAGAAGTAACTATGAAGGTAAATAATACTATTGCAGCAAGAGAAATTGCTAGCAAAAGAGAATTATTTGCAGTCAGCACAGGATTTGTAAAGTCATCTTAAATTAATAACAATAAAAAATAAAAATTATGCCAGGACCACAAATAGCAATGGCGGCAGTAGGTGTAGTAACGGGAGTCGTTGGTATGTTTAAAGCCTCTTCAGATAAAAGAAAAGCGGAAGCTGAAGCTTTTAGAATGCAACAAAAAATACAAGAATTTGAAAATAATAGACAAGAAGTTATTAATCCTTATGCTGGTGTAGAGTCCGTCGCAGACATGGCTTCTGATCTTTCTGGCGAAATGAATAATCCTATGGCGAACCTAGGGGTTGCTACGCAGGCTGCGGAGATCCAAATGGAGCAAACAGATATTGCTTTAGCAAATACATTAGATACGTTAATGGCTACAGGAGCGAGCGCTGGAGGAGCTACTGCTTTAGCTCAGGCCGCTGCTAGAGGTAAAAAAGATGTTGCTGCTAATATACAAGCTCAAGAATCTGCTAACGAAAAAGCTAGAGCGCAGGGAGAACAAAATTTACAAACTCAACGAATAGCCGAAAAGCAAAGAATACAGGGTATAAATATGTCTGAAGAAGTAAGAGTTCAAGACGCAGAAGCTAAAGGATCTATATTCGAATTTGAAAAGCAAGAAACCAGAGATGTAGCTAGTTTAAACAGAATGGCTGGCCAGGAGGCTCAAGCTAGACAGGACATTGCATCTGCAAATTCTGCTTTTGGAGCAGCTTTAGGTGGAGTTGCAGGTGCTGCTACTTCAGGCATTGCAAGTATGGCGGAGGGAAAGGAATAGGCGCGAGCGGAGCCACAACAAATCCTCTTATTAATACGGAAACAGAAATTGATTTTAACGCAACTAGCCTTGACGCAAGACAAATGTACTTCGAACCAAACTTCGGAACAAACAACAATACAGGAACACGAAATGTTTAAAATATAAAAAATGGGAGCATACGAAAATTACAAATTAATAAAAGACGACTCCGCAAAAGAGTTACAGGATAAAGTACGAGGAGCAGTTGATTCTGGATTTAAAAAAATGGCTGATAAAAAAGCTGAAGATAAAGAGGACAAAGATAATCTTCCTGCTGTTTCTACAGAGAAAAAGGAAGATTAAAAAAAACTAAAGCAAATTATAATGGGAGCATACGATAATTACAAAATAATAACGGATAATTCCGCTGCTGACTTTCAAAACAACGTTGCAGGCAAAGTTGATGCAGGTTTTAAGCAACTAGCGGTAAATGAAGAAAAGCGTAGATTAATAAAAGAAAAACAAAAAAAAGAAAACCATAGACGTAATTCTAACCAAATAATTTACAACGAAAACAGCGCTAAAGCTATAAACGATTTTAACAAAGATTTTAAAGGCGAGGACAGTCAGGTTAGTAATTCTTTAAATGCGGATTATTCAAGCGCTATTAATGAGATTAATAGATTGAAGGTTATAGCAGACAATCCTGATACTCCCCAGGATGAGCAATTAAGACTTCAAGAAGAATTAGTTGTGCTAAACAATAGGGTCTATGCGATAAAAGACGAACAAACAAATTACATTGGAGCATCCGCGGCTGCTGCCGAAAAAACAGACGATCAAGCAGGTTTAGACACTAGCTATGCGTACCCTCAATTTGAAAATGAAAATGGATCAATTGACACCGGAGGTGCCGCTCAAGCTATAGCTAATCAATTAGGCGGTAAATATGTTAATGAAGAAAACACTATAACTAGAGAAGATAATGGCTGGAGAGCTCAAGGTATTTATGCTGGAGAAGACGGAGAGGAAAAAAGTTTTGATGTTAAATTTACTACAGCTGAATGGACAAAGTTTAGTATAGACCCTACGTTTAATTTACTTAATTCTGAAACAAAAGCAGTTGAAAGTATATCTAAAAATATTTTTGAAGGAGATATAATGAGCACTTCAACTTATGAAAACGTAGAAACTAAAACTGAAGGAAAAATAGTAACGGAAACGGATTACGGTTCTATAACAACAAACGAAGTTCGTCTTGAAGGGGACGTTCCTACAATAAGAACAGAAAAACGTCAAAAATTAAATACATTTTATATTAATAAACAAATTAATGCTGAAACCCTAAGTCAAACAAATGAATTTAAAATAAGTTCTAGCGACCAACAAAAACGAGCACTTATAGCAGTAGGTATGGATCCTGAAAGATTAAAAGATATAACAGGTACTTTAGAAGAAAGTGCAAATTTTTATAAAGACTATAATAAAAATTTAAAGGAAGACATTGAGTTAGGGCTAAAAAATGCCAATCCACAATTTAAAAAAGACGAAAATGAAGATTGGTATTTCCTTACTAAGTATAGCGACGAAACTGTAGAGGCTAGGCAAAAAAGACAAGATACAAAAAACGGACTTACCAGCGCTCAAAAGAAAATAAATAAAGAATACAATAATTATGAGCAAAAGATTACAGAAAGTTTAAGTAAACTTACGCCGGAAGCAGGAGGTCTAACTCCTAAAAAGTTTGCAAACACAACTGAATTAGGCGATGCTGTTAAAGATGTATTTAATTTAGGTAAGCTTAAAACATTTAGAATAGGAGTTAATAAAGTAACCGTTTCAGACATGACTGTTAAGAATGGTATTATAGAAGTTAAGCTTTCAGATAGAATAAGTCTAGACCCCAATGCTACCGGAACGGACAAAAAGAATAATTTAAACATAAAAACATACGATATTAGCGACTTTACACAATTAGTAAATTTTATAAATGCTACGACTGATTTAGGTCAAATAAGGTCTGAAGAAATGGCGAAATATTTAGGATCAATTACAACAAAATAAAATAAAAACTATGTACATATATTTAATTACTGATGCTGAAGGTAACGAAGAAGAAGTTACTTATGCCACTAAAAAAGAAAGAGATTTAGGTATATCAGAAGCTGAAGCTAACGGCTCTTTTGTTGAATTAGTTTCTATATCTTCGGAAAATAATCCCGATGGTCCCGGAGATCCTGAAAATGTGGAGAGTAACATAGATTTTGAAGAAAATACTTCAGATTTTACTATGGGCCCTGTAAATGTAGAGACAACTACAGGGTCTCAAAAAAATGGGGTCTCCAATTTGGAAGATGGTTTTTCGGAATCTACAGAACTAATTGAAGAACAATTTAAACCTGTATTTTCTAAAACAGGTAGAATTGTAAACAAGCCTAAACCCAAAGACGACATCTTAGTAAGCACTACAAACATAGACGAATTACTAGAAAGTCCTTTTGAAACATTACCTGAAGAAAAATCTAAAGAAGTTGAAGACTTTGTAAATGTTATACCGGAAGTTATACAAAGAAAATCCGAAAGTGGGATAGCTAATAGACTGATAAAAGACTACGTAGAAAGAGACATTTTTCAAGAATCACCGCTTGAGGATATAATTGCAATGGATAAGGGAGGAGAGGTAACCAATATGGCTATTGAATACGTTCAGGATTATTTTGAAAGACAACCAGAAGGTACAATTTTAACTAGCACTCAAATAGAGGCAATAGCCTTTAATAGAGTAAACGATTTAAAAGAAAAAGAAAAAGAAAAAAGAAAATTAGAAAAAAACGAAGCGACTAATAAGCTTGCAGAAAAAGGCCAATTACAAGCTTTTGAAAATCAAGTTTTACAAGAAAAATGGGAAACCATGAATCTTAAGCAAAAAGAATTAGTTGAAAATCAAGACATTTTAAGTAAGTTATTAAACCAAGAAGAAAGTTCTGACTACAAAAAGCAATTAGCTCAAGCAAGCGCTATTGTGGAAGCTCAAAAAGCAGTTGATTTGTCTAGAAGCAAACTTAAAGAAGGCGCTAAAGCTAATTATGATGCTAACACCGGAGCGGCTCTTTCTATGCCTGAAAGTATAGAATATGAAACTCTTAATATACCTATAGCTGATTATACTGAGCAAATAGATGAAATAAAGAAAACTTTACCCACACTTAAAGCATCGCTAAAAAAAGAATGGATTAGCAATAACATTTCTAAAAGCCAGCTTAATCAACAACTACAGACCAAAGTAACTTTAATAAGTAAGCCAGGAAGAGGTACAGGAATTTCTAAAGAATACACTTTTAAAGATTTAATGAAATTGCGTAACGGTGGGGTGGATTTAGAAACACTTTTTGATGTTGTTGTTTCTGAAAGTGATAACAATATATCTCAAGCTATAGATAATAAAATGTTTGATAGCTTAAATGATCAACGTAGAGCGCTTAACTTAAGGGGAGAAGCATTAGATCAGGTTTATTTATATAATATTGATCCTGGATCAATTAAAAAAACAAACGCGGGATTAATAAGCCAATTTGAAAAAACAGCCTTAGAAGCAACCTTTGGAGATGTTATAGGCGATATAATTCCAGCAACTCAAAGAGAAATCTTTGATGAAATTCAAGACGTATATTCTGATTTAAATATTCAGGCTACAAATGCTCAAAAGAAAAATTTTGAAAGAACTTTTGCAATGCAAGTTTCCGAGGGGGTTGGAGCTTTTGTTCCCGAGCTTGCTAAGTTTGCTCTTGCAAACGCAATAACAGGAGGTATTTTAGGTGCTGCTAAAACAATGGTTATGACAGCTCAGGGTTGGAAAGCTATAACTTGGGCTAATAGATTAAATCAATTAAAAAAGAGTAAAAGTCTTTTTAATAGAGCAAAAGGATTAGCTTTTGATGCTATAGTTGAAGAAATAAAATTTAAAGGTGTGACTCAAGGTGAATCCAAAACCGGGGGTGGTGTTGGATTTGCGCTAGGAGGGGCAGCTGTTAGAAAACTTATTCCGTTTAGATTTCCGGGAGCATCGGCAGCGCTTAACCCAGTTTTTGAAAGAGTTATTTTAGGAGGGGTTGGGGGAGCCACCTCTTCAGAAGTGGCTTTAGTAGTAGAAGATGCGTACAAATCTGTTACAAGCGATAAAAGTTTTACAGATCTTTTTAAAAATAGTTTTATTGAGGATGCTCAAGGCAACGATGTAAAAGTTTTTGAAAGGTTTTTCGTTAATGCTGCTGTTTTTGCTGCAATAGGGGCGACTAACTTAACTCCTAAAGATTTTAGATCTATTAAAGCAGTCGAAAGATTAAACGATCAATATAACGGCGAAAGAATGGCTGAAGACCACGCTAGAAAATTAGGTCAGCCTAAGCTGTCTGAAGTTCAATACAATAACTTATTAGATAAGCAAGCTCAAACCGCTGGGGTTTTAGCAGTGGCCGATAGAGCTTATAATAATACTGACCTGGGTACTTTAAAAAAAGAAAAAGACGAAGCAAAAGAGTGGCTAAATACAGAAGTTTCCGAAAGAAGCGAACAATACAATAGCGCTGCAAACGCTAGAGCTGTAATAACAAAGTACAGCCGTGCAGAAGCCAATGTAAAGGCTCAAATAACTAGTGATTTAGAAGCTGTTAAAAAATCAAACATTTTAGGTAATGATTTTAAATTTAGATTCTCCGAAAAAGGCGAAATGGAAGGAGACAATAAAGGAAAGTTCTTTGGAAAGTCTAACGAAATAGTTATAAATTTAAGCGAATTTAAACCTGGAACTACTCAGCATGAAATTAATCACGCAATAACTAAAAAAATATTAGGAGTTAACCCTGAATTAACTGTTCAATTAAAACAAGTAATAGAATCTACCGTTTCAAAAAAATTAAAAGGAATGGAATGGAAGCTGGGAGAACAAACATTAGAATATGGGGAGTACATAGATAAAAAACATGCCGGTAAAAGCGAGGCTTATAAAGCTGAAGAATACATTTCTTATTTAATTGAAATGTTTAAAAACCCTAGATATAAAAGAAGATTAGTTGACACTGGGGTTATTATTGATTTAAAAAATTCTATTAGTACGGTTATGGAAAAAATGGGTATGAAACCTGCTTCTGTTGCTGATCGTATAAATTTAAATGAAAACAATTTAAACAGAGCTAGTGATGTGCTTTCGTTTTTTGATTCTTTGGCTAATGGGGGAACTAAAGCTAAAAATTGGAGAAGTAAATTTAATACTTATAATTTGTTAGCTATTGATGCCAAAGGTTTAGATCTGGTAGAAATAGTTAATGGCCAAAAAGTAGAAAGTATAAAAAAAGGAGTTGAAGAAGTTATGAATTCCAGCAGCATGAAAGAAGTTACTGCTGATTTTAAGAATAAAAATTTAGCTGAAATAAATGCGGAATTTGCTAAAATGAAAACCGATGGTACTAAAGCTGACGCTATAGGCGTTAGTATAGGATATAAATTTCAAGACATAGTTAATAAAACTATGGAATCTTATTTAATAAAAAAAGGTCTTAATAACATGAATTCTGATGTTAAATACGACATAGTTGCTGAGGTTATGTATGAAGCAATACCTAAATCGGTTGATGCTTACTTAGCCGGTCAAAGGTTTGTGGATTACGTTAAAGAAAACAAACTATCTAAAGAAGAGGCTGCTGTAGAATTTAAAAACCGAGGGTTAAGAGAAACTTCAGGAACAAATAGATTTGATAGGTTATTTGGCTATGCTAATGGTATAGGTAAAGAAGCTACTATAACTACTTATATATTAAATAATTTAACCGAAAAGTTAATAGGGGTTTTTCAATTGCCTAAATTTGAAGGTATATTTAAAAATGTTTCTTTTGATGCTGAAAAAATAGATAAGCTTCAGGAATCGGGAGAAATAGCTATTCCAGAATCAGAACAAGGATATGTAGATACATCGTCCCCTATACAAAAGGTACAAAGAACTAGAAAGTCAGCGGAAGCTATTCTTGGGTTATCTACTAAAACCAAAGAAAAAGTTGATAAAGTTGTAGACGATATTCTTAAAAAACCTGTTAAAGATCTTGATGCGCGAGCTGTTGGAACTATTGATACAGGGTCAGGAGGATCTTACAAAATAGCTATGATACCTAAAAATCAAGCTAGAGTAACTTCTCCTGATGGAAAAGCAGAAATTATGCTCGGAGCTAGATCACCTATAATTATTATTAAAAAAATAATAAAGAAACTTAAATCATCAGCTTTTTCAAAATTAAGAGAACCAGGATCTACTGATGCAGAAAAAGCAGACGCTCAAAAGAAATTTGATGAATATAGTAATCTTACGACTAATTTACCTAAATATGTTAAAGAAAAAATATTAAAAACAGAATTAGGAACTAATGTTGAAAAAGGTATATATACAGAAATGTCTAAAGATGCCGGAGAGCTTGGCAGTGAGCAATACCAAGGATTTGTAGATAGATCTTTTCCTTTATTTAAAACTTATTTAAGCCAAAGAGCTATTAACAAAAGATTTCCAGAATTTAAAGAACCGTTAGTGGATGCTTCCGGCAAGCAAATAAGAGCTAAAACAGCGGCAGGAGCTCCTTTGTTTCTTAAGAAAAATATAACTTTAGCGGAGTGGAGGAAATACTTTACAAGTAAAGATAGTCCAGATTTACAACTTAGAAGGACATCGTTATTAGAATCGTTGTCTAGAGAGTTAGGCTTTGATAGGGTTATGGAAATAACTATTGACAAAGGTTTAAGAGAAAGATTAGAAAATGATCAATCAGCTATTGGAAACGAAATGGAATCAGCTTACGTGGCTCTTTTTCAAAAAGCCGTAGATAGAGGAGAAAGAGATGGAGGTATGGCTTCTGATGCTTTAATTGAGTACAGTAAAAATAATAATGAAAAAATAGAAGAAACTACAGCAAGATGGAATGGGTTATTTGATAAAGAAAATAATTTAAATTTAGATGTTTTAGAAAGGAGCAAACCAAAAGATTATGAGTTTTTCTTAGAAATATTAAATATTACTGATAGAATTACTACTTTGGATTTTCAGCTTGCTAACAATGTAATGCGAAATATGGGAATATCTGATTCGCAAATAATTAATGGTATTAAAACTAATCCTAATAAAGCTATGTCTGATCGTTCTGCGAAAGAAATAGAAGAGTTAGGAACAGCAATAGTTACCTTTGAAAAAATAATGGCTCCTTATTTAAAGAACGCTTCTACTAGTATAAATAAAACAGTAGACCGTGTTTTTTCTAACATGTTTGGCTTTACCAGAGGAAAAGCTACTATTGAAAAATATGAAACTATATTAAAAGACAATGAAGGCAAGGCTGAAGACATAAAGCTATCTATTCCTACGCAAAAATCTTTAGAGGTTCTTCTTGTAAAGCTTAAAGAAACTTCTTTATTAGGAAAAAATGCTCAGGGAGAGAAAGATTCAAAAGGTGATTTTAGAACTAATACTTTTAATAGAAACATAGAGGAAGCCTTAAAAGAATATAATATAATTAGAGCTAGACCTGCTAAAAAGGGAATAACAGAAATTGAAAATATAACTATAAAAAATAAAGAGTTAGAAAAATATTTTACAACAACGGAAGCAGGCAAAAATGTAGTTAAAGATATAGAATTTAAAGATGCCTTATTAAATGCTTCGCTGCTTGTTATGGGCGACATGAAGGTATCCGCATCACCAAAACAAATTGCAAAAGTATACGACTTGCTGGACTCTATGTTAATGAATAACGATGGCATAGGTTTTAGATCTTTTTCTTCTCAAAGATACTTTTCTTTTATGGCCCCAGCTTCTCGTTTTATAACTGTGCAAAAAAGATTGCCAGGTAAATACGACCCTGATACAGGTGAGAAGTTAACTGCAAAAGAACAAAGAGAATATACCGCGGAAAATAAGACTATGGCTTTGGGTGAATTTGTGGATGTAAAAGTTAGAGAAAAAGCAAAAAACGAACACTTACTAGCTAAGCAAAAGTTTGGCGTTCGCATTATGCAAGCTTTTGAAAATAATGAGCTTAGTAACCCTGAGGTCGTTAAAGCTTTAACCTCAGGTTATAACAGCTTATATGGAACTAAAAGATACCAAAATTTAGCAGATAGTAATATAGGCGCTGTAAGATTTATTCCGATTAATTCAAAAATAATATCAGCATCAACTAAACCTACTAAAGCTAATCTTAAGAGAATTAAGAAAATGATTGAGCAAGGGGGATATTTAACTAAAGCAGACCTACGCGTTTTATCTTTAACCTACGACGTCATAACCAATAAATCCGCTTTAGATCAACTTATTACAGATATAAGCAATAACTATACCAACGCTAAGTTTACAGCTTCATTTGACGCTTTTAAGAAAAATGAAAAATTTGTAGGGAAAGATCCCGCTATTATGTCAACTAAACAACAAGAGGTAAAGTTGGAAACTAGGAACTCTGATAAAATGGAAGAGGTTAAAGCTAATTCTCCTGAAATATTTTTGCCTAGAGGTTTAGCTGAAATGATAGAAAGAAGAGGTGGGGCAAAGGCTGATCAAGAAGTTTCTGATTCTAAAGCTTTTAATCAAGGTAAAAAAAGATATGACGATAAATTTTTGCCTTCTAACTCTGAAGATTTTCAAGGGTTGCTTTATAAAGTATATGGCAGAGGAAAGCAAGGTGATAAGGATATGTCTTTTATGAAAGAAAATATTCTTAGGCCTTACACTAGAGCAGAAAACGCTTTAAGTACCTATAGAATGAATCTTGTTGTTGATTATAAAGCTTTAGAAACTCAAATGAAAGCGATGGGAGACAATAAAGCTGAAGTGTCTTCAGTTAAAAGAGTTGAAAAGTTAGGTTTTAATATTGATCAAGCAGTTAGAGTCTATATCTGGGGTAGATTAGGTAAAAAAATACCTGGAATATCAAGCGGAGAAATTGCTCAATTATCTGGAGCTGTACATAATTCTCCTAGGCTTCAAGCTTATGCTAAAGGAATAATGGAAATTACTAAAACTGCGGAAAAATATCCGGATCCATCAGAAAATTGGTTTAGAAGCAATGTTCAATATGATTTATTTACTTATGCAACTGATGGTGTTAGATCAGACTTTTTAGCTCCTTGGCAAGCTAATGTAGATGCAATGTTTACTAAAGAAAATTTGAATAAATTAGAATCAAGGTTTGGTAGCAAGTATGTTTATAATCTTAAGCAAATGCTTGAAAGAATGTCTAAAGGTAAATCAAGACCGGAAAGTACTAATGAGTCTTTTAATACAGCTTTAAATTACGTTAATGGATCTGTAGCGACTATTATGTTCCTTAACATGAGATCTGCCGCTTTACAAACTATATCTGCAGCTAATTATGTTAATTGGACTGATAATAACCCAGTTGCAATTGGTAAAGTTATAGCTGAAAATCCTAAATTGTTTATAAAAAACGCTATTAAAATATGGAATAGCGATGCATTAAAGGATAGAAGAACTGGTTTAAGAATTAATGTAGAAGAGGCTGAAATGGCAAAAGCTATTAATGCTGGGGGTCGAACGAATCTTCAGGGTCTTTGGGATACAATGGTTAAGGTAGGATTTAAACCTACACAGATGGCAGATAGTTTTGCTATTGTAACGGGAGGTACTCCTTTTTACATGAACAGAGTAAAAACTTATGAAAAAGAAATGTCTAAGTCTAAAGCTGAAGCTAGAGCATGGGAAGACTTTTTGGATGTTACTCAAGAATCCCAGCAATCATCTCAAATGGATAGAGTATCTAATATTCAAACAGGATTAATGGGTAGATTAATATTTTCATTTAATAATACTCCATTCCAAATGTCTAGATTGCAAAAGAAAGCTGCCCTAGATTTAGTTAACAATAGAGGTGATATGAAAACCAATGCTTCTAAATTAGGCTATTATGCTTTTGTTCAAAGTACTTTGTTTTACGGATTGCAACAAGGTTTTTATTCTTCATTTATGTCAGATGAAGATGACAATCTTTCCGAAAAAGAAAAAGAGGCTAAGTATAAAGACTTTGAAAAAAGATTAGATAGAATAGGTACAAGTACCTTTCAAGGTATATTAACAGGATCTGGATTGCCGGGTAAAATAGCTGTAACTGCATATAACACCGTTAGACAAGGAATAAAGCAATATGACAAAGGATATGCTGGAAAAGATTTTTTTCCTGTTCTTAATAAAGCTTTAAGTATATCGCCTACATTAGGAAGTAAAGTGAGCAGAATGGGTAGAAACTGGAACAGTTTGTTTTATTCTGATTTTACTAAAAGAGGTAAAGAAATTAAAAACTTGTATGGTCCTTTTGATCCTCAAAATCCAAATAATAAAGCTTATCTGTCTATGCTTGGAACAGCTACTAACATTCCTTTAGATCGTATTATTCAAAAAATGGAAAATATACAAGGTGTTCTGAATGAAAATAATGAAAATTGGGAAAGAGTAGCAATGTTTTTTGGTGCTCCTAAATGGTCTTTGCAAAATTCTGAAGAAAATAGAGCTGACATGGATAAAAGAATAAATGATTTTTATGAAAAAAATACTTCTGAAGAAACTAAAATTTACGATGAACTCAAATCCCTCAAAAAAGATGAGCAAATAAAAATACTTAATGGATTTGATAACATAAGTGCTAATGATGTAAGAGCCCTTAAATCAGAAGCGGATCGTATTGAAGCTATAATAAGATTGCGAAAAGAACAAAAAAAGAAAAACTCTTTAAAATAAACATTAT
>TARA_R110001592_G_scaffold30214_1_pt1 | contig 17562 bp, 23 predicted proteins | sample TARA_R110001592 | Tara Oceans TARA_R110001592 (sample SAMEA4398387) | marine metagenome | biome: Polar Biome; feature: [SRF] surface water layer (ENVO:00010504); material: water (ENVO:00002006), including particulate matter (ENVO:01000060) such as... | depth 5 m | reverse complement strand
TTGGATTACAGACAGGTTCCCTCGATGAGTACATATCTCAGAATAAGCAGACATAGAGTTAGCTCCCGCGACACAACCGTACACAGCGATGTGGTTTACAGTAGTTCCTATTAGATCTGAGCTTTTTATAAGAGCAAACAGGGAAACATTAGCGTTTTCATCTACTGTCTGAGACTGCTTAGAAACGTTCAAATAGGGCAAAGTACCTGCGTAGTGATTCACATGGCTTTGCGAAACTTGGACGATAGACTCCCCCCCGGTGTCTGTCTTGATGCCTATCGCAAAACCACAAAAGCTATCAACCCCAAAGTTACTAGTGCTTCCTGCCAATCGTACCCTTAGTAACTGCACGTTGGCGGTCACTACGAAAACACAGGGATCTCCCAAACTAAACTCGGAACCGCTGTTGTTAGATAAAAGCTGATTACCGGAAGCGTCTTGGATAACGCGCCAACCTGTACCAGAACTAGACGTCGTAATCGTAGTAGTCGCCGAAAACCCAGGGTACTTGTTCGTGGTCGTTACTTTGGCACCCGTAATCTCGACTTGATCTGTGTTAATCACGGGAGACGTCAAGTGGTAATGTGCAAGAGCACCTCGGGCCAAGTTACCGTCTTCGATGTTGTTCAAAGCATCCCTGACCGCGTAAACGCGAGAAGCCCCAATGCTCGTGGGAGTAATCAACTGCTCCGTGTCGTAAGCTTTGACATCGACAGCTGCTTTTGTAGTAGCGGTAGGTGGGTAAATGGGCAAGTTCAAAGCGAACAACTGTCGGTTATACACCACGATCTCGTTTTTTTCCACGTTTAACACATCAGGGCTGTCCTTAGCGTATCCCTCCTCGTCAATAAGAGGAATTCGTCTTCCCACTATTTCTAAGGAGTGCGTGCCTGGAGGAACTGCTATATTAGTTCCTAATCTGACGGGAAACACCTCTGGTCCTAAACCGGTCGGTTGTTTAGACCAATACGGAGTTACACCCAACAACCCCGTCGTTGCCGAGTTGACTGCTCTCGTCGCAAACACCTTGTGCGAGAAAGGGTCAAACTCACCTGTAATGGTGTTGGTCAACACGTTTCCGTTTAAACGGATTGCAAACTGGACTTTGGTGCCCTTCTCATCTCCGCTAGCTTTGTAACTACTGTCGTAAGTGCCGCCTGTGCCGCCCGTTCCTCCCCTACTGTACTGATGATAACCTACCGCAAAACCCAACCAGGCGTACTGAAGGTGGCCTATTACCCACAGCTTAGAAGTGCCTGTAGCTACGCTAATCGAGGTAGAAGCGATAGAATCCCACGCTAAGTCATTGGTCAGAACGTGTTCTGACGTCGCGGTTCTCGCTGGAAAGCTCCAACTACTGGGGTTTCCTAAACCGATATCAGACTCTTGAGACGTGTAGTGGTAATCATAGTACGCCGTCTTACTTACGCCATCGGTGTAAATAGTCGCCTTGGTGTTCGAATCGATGTTGTGAGCGTTAAGACGGCCTGAGACAGTTTCGGCAGCAGGTATGAAGTCTTCGTTTAGTTCTACGGGATCTAAGACGTCTTTGTCCTGCAGTGCTCTTTTGGGAAATATGTAAGCCAAGTCAATCTCCTACTCATCTACACGAAAGGGAGTTCTGCTTCTCGGATTACCCCCGGTGGTCTGAGTAATATCGAACACGAAAGAAGCAAGGTTTAATCGAGTAGGGCTGGTAGCGCGGATTTCAAAGGCCCATGTAGATGTCGTAGTAAGCCCCACAGGCACCTGGCGAAAGAACAGCCGGGGATCGTGCGTCTTAGCTAAGCCAATAACAGCGCTCCCTGCGATATCTGTTACGACAGAGCTTCCATCGTCGGGGCCGACCGCTTTAACAGAAATAGCTTCTGAAGCGGAATCAGACCAAGAACCGTTGCGGTAGAAGCGAACAGTAAACTCTCCGTTCCAAGCGTCTTTCATCCCGATGTACATAGTCCGAACATAAATCGGTGTAAGCCCTACCTCGTCTCCGCGCATCCACCCAGAACGGTATATGATTTCTCGCTCAGGAGGCGTGTAGTTCGCGGTCTGTCTTCCCATGACGAATACGAAATGGGAATCCACCTCGGGCGTAATCGTAGTGTCTCGGCCTGCGGCGAGAATGTATTGTCGGTAATCTTCGGTCTGGCACCAGTCGGAAATGTCTATAGCAAGTTTTTGCCGTTTCCAACTAACCCCGTCGTAGGTCAAGATTAGAGTCTGTTTCGATTCTCCCGCAGGACACACAGCGCATCTATACTCATAGGACTCGGCATCTATTACCGCGCACGCAGTCCTGAGACGCGCCTTGTTTATGAAGTTTCTAACAGTTCTGTTTATGCCTATGCTAACTAACTCTACGGAGCCATCGGGAGACATCTGATAAAACCCGTCGCGGCCCAACCACATCAGTTTTCCGCTCGGTAGGGCTTTGATAGATTTTGGAGCTACACAGCCGATTCCCTGAGCTAAAGGCACAGGAAGCTGAAAGTCTACCAACTCGTACACACTGTTTTCCGTAAAGGCCAAGAGCTTTCCAGCGTGGGAAGCAAGACCTGTTACTTCGGAACCGCCCGAATCTGGGTAGATGTAATCTACACTGGCAAAAGTGCCTGGAAGACCGGGTTGGGACCGGCGAACGATGCCTGGATCTGTAGGTGTATTGGCAACGACCAAGCGCCCTTGGTGCGTACACATCGTTCTAAACACAGGAACAACGACTGTGTCAAGCATAGGAGCCCCGAGTGCGCTGTCGGGGATGTTGTCTGGGTAGAAAAACTGTCTGTTGTTCGGCACTCTAGTAAGCATTTGGGGGATTGTGCTTACGTGCTTGGTATCAGGCGTTCTATACAACCGCATAGCCACGCAGTGATCTGGCGCGTCACCCTCGATTCGAACTATAAACTGTCGAGTCAGGTCATCTAACTCCAAACCCAACTCACTACCTGTGCCTTCAGACATGGGGTTGGGGTCTGCCTGAATAGTACTGACGTGGACAAGGTTGCTTATGGCAGACGCCTGAGACAAGTTTCCGAAAACATCTTCCCACTGAACGTAGTAGTACCAACCGCCAGACAGAAGGGCGCCTGTTTGCCCGTCCAAAACATCCCCAACAGTTCCAATAGTACCAGGCCAACTATACCCGTCGGCGTTAGGCACGCCTTCGCTTCTGGTGTTTGGGGACATTTGTTGAGGCCCCTCGGCGAACGGCGTAGCCGGAACGTTGCTAAAGCCAAGAGGTGTAACCATCCCGTCGTGGTTAATGGTCAGCGCCCTGTCGATGCCGTTGGTATAGATAATGGTGTTGTTTAGAACTAAGAACTGGTCTGGATAAATGGGTCGGTGCTCGTCAGATAGTCCCGTGTACAAAGGCTCCCAACCGCGCTCCCAACCCGCGTGTCTATAAAGGACAGATCCCGAACGAACCAACAAAGTATCTGCGATGCCGCCCATCAGAGCAGCATGGAAAATACCACGCATGTCCGAAAGCAAGATGCCAGAGCCTTCCTTTCGAACAGGTTCGTAAACTGCTGGTCCCACGACAGACTTCAAAGTACCGTCCTGAGTAAGTTCGAAGTTCTGTATCTTCTGAGCAAGAGTCCGAGAAGAGTACAGAACCTGAGCTTCGCCAGGGGGTACTATAAACCTAAGCGGTGAAGTCTGAGCGGGACCAGCCATCTAAACCTACTTTGCGGAAAGCGCTTCTTGCTCTGCCTCGCCCTTCCACGCGGCAGAAAGAATTTCAGTAGCGGTATCTTCTTTCCTGAGATCTGGAATCTCGCGATATACACGAGAGCGCCAACTCATGTACTTTTCGTTGGGCAACGGTTGTGGGATATCCCAACTCTTCTCACCAACGACCTTGGCTTCAGCGATGGATTGGTCTTCTTCTGGAACTACCCAGGAGTGACGACTCTCGTCGTATTCCCACGACAGAGGAGCCCAATCGAACTGTCCTCGATGCTCTCTATCGGAACCAATAAACTCGACACCGTTCTTGGTCATCATGACAGCAGTCCAATCACTCTGACTGTGGACAGACGCTGTAATGCTGACGACCATGGCTTCTTCGCGGAGCCCGATCAAGGTGTTTCGAAACATCTTATCGCCCAACCGGGGGCGTGGAATCTTAGTTAACATGTCTTCCTCGTTAAATGCGCTTGCTTGCGCGGTGCTAGCATAACAGATCAATCGGTAGTAGAGCTAAAAGTACCATACCGTTGTCTCGTAGCGATGCCGTCTAAAGGAACGGGTTCTACAGCCCCGCCGGGGTTCGCATAGCGCAAACGATACCGTCGAGCCAGGTCATCGTACCTGTCTAAGTGAGAGTTTGCCCCCGTTTGGTCTACACCATCCAAAAGGCAAAGATAATACATAGCCAGTTCTAACAAAGCAGATACCGCGTCTCTTTGGATTGGAGCGGTGTCCGAGTCGTCCTTGAACTTTTTAGGAAGCCGAAGTACCCGAAAGTCTAACTCGTAACGAGAGTTATGTTGAGGATATGGCTTATACGCAAAATACCCAGTGGAGTGGTTCAACGGACGATGATAATCGGGAATCACGCTACCGTCCCACGTATAAGCTGCGTCTGGACTTACATCGTCTGGGTCAATCTCCGTTAACAGATAGTAGATTCCCGCTTTCTCTACATTGTTGTAAGCACCTGCCGTCCCGCCAAATGCTTTGATTCCAGTTCTCGCCACGTAAATCCTGAGGCGGTAACCAGACCTTTTCCTTCTAGCTGTTCCCGACACACCAAAGTTTGTCATTTGATCAATGTTGGTCATCTGGATTCGAATGTTCTTACCAGCTGCGCCGGGAGAGTTGTGGTTTACCTCGTTACTAAACGGCGACGGAGCACTTTCCCAAAGCGGGTCGTTTATACCCATAGGAGACTTTTGCCACTCGTCGTCTCTCTTGCCCCACACATAGGTGTACATGAAGCTAAATTTTCCTTGCTGCCAAGGCCCGGCCCAAGATGATTCCTGGCCAGTAAACTTAGCGACAGGCGAAGAGCGCGGCGGCGGTAACTGAAAATGCCTGCCTCGATAAAAGCGAAAGGGCCTTCCCTTGGTTTCTCCTTGAAAGTCTGCCATTCCCTGTCGATGAGCGCCCGCCGTATCGAGGGCCCAAACTTGTTGCCTGTTGGAATCCCAGATACGACCCGGCTCCAAAACCTGCATTACGTCGTCTCTTACAAAAAACTCTGGCTGATAAATACGGAAAGTCATGAGCGTATTCGTATTTGGCCAAGAGCGGTCTACGGTGACGTATACGATTTCTCCATCGACCCACCACTCTCGGGACTGTCTTCGGTGCCAAGTGCCTGCGGTATCCTTGACTTCCAAGTGCATAATGCCGTCCCAAGTCCCGTCTGACTTAAACTTGTCAGCGTACCAAGTCTTAGCGGTAGCGTTAGCAGAAGAGTTCCCGAGGTTGACCCCAGCGGTATCTGTAATTCTAAGAATAAGATTGTCAGCGTGAAAGTTAATCGCAAGATTGTGAGCTGCACTCGCGGTTTCTTCTAAAAGAACAACATGCTCCTCATCGGGTACAAGTGCCTCAGGGACATCGCCAGATAGGCGGTCCAGAGCGGAGTTTAGAGCTGCGCGAACTCGTTTGTCGAACGTAGACCCAGAGCTATCCCACGCTCGCATTTCCAAAAGACGCTCGCGAAGAGCCCCAAGAGATACGTCCATATTTCCTCCAAAAGAAAGGGCCGGGGCCTTTTGAGCCCCGACCCTAATGTATCACGAATCAGCTAACTACCACACACCGTTGATCCAGCAAGTGGCCTTGTCTCCCGAAGAAGATCCTGCATCGGCTTCAAGAGCCATAGCAAAGACACACTCAAGGTTGTCGGTGGTTGCGTCGGCATTCAGAGTGATTGTGTCAGCGATACCTGCAGTGCTTGCATGAGCGACCAAACGGTCACCCTGAGCAACACCACCGTCACACTGAACTTCACCCGCGCCCTTGGCAATGATCCAGCCATAGGACCCTGCTGCGACCGCATGGGCTGCTACTCCAAGAATCCGATGCACGTGAAGTGTCGCGGTGGAGAGCAGTCCGTGGAAGGGAGCGTAATCGCTGTTATCCAGCATGATCACGTTTCCTTCAGCGAAAGCCGAAGAGTCGTCGTTGTAAACGAAGATCCATTCCCGGTCACCGTAGTGAGTCGAGTTGGCTGCGTTTACCTCGTCAGCAGATTGCACATACCGAGTACCTACGGGGTAAACCTCGGAAGTATAGGTCGTGCTAATAGCGTCAGTTTTTACAGTTCCCATTATGCCACTCCTCCTGTGCATACACCTTGAGCAACAAGCTTGGTGCAGATCAGGTTTGCTTGCATGGAGAAAAGAGCCGTTACGACGTCCTGGTCACCAACACGCTCCTTGAACTCGCTGATGTTCGGAGCTTCCGACATCGGCATTTCAAGGTAATCGGTGTTGAGGAAGTAAGCGACACCAGCGTTGGCAGAAGCCGTGCTGAATGCGGTAACATCGAGGTCGATCGAAGAATAAACCTTCGCGACACCGATACCGAGTTCAAGCGTATTGCTCTTCTCAGTCTTGTCCTCAACAACCTTGATGCGAACCAGATCGCGACGATCCTTCTCAAAGTTGGTGTAAGTATCATCGTCCATGATCACCAAGTCAGGTCCCTTTCCAGAACCAGCATAGTGAGCACAAGTACGATACATCTTACGAAGCTTTTGGATACCCTCGGAGCTGAAAGTTCCGATGGTGTCGTATTGATTGTAGTGGAAGTAGCTCGTAGCCTTAGCCACGCCCTGAACCTCCTCCGTTTGGAGTGCAGGAGTGGTGAAGTCGATGAGACCGTTGGTCACACCGGCTCCAACACCTGTCGTGACGTCACCGCTAAGAGAAAGAAGCCCCTTCAGTTCAGCAGTCTGGAATACGATACCGCGACTCACACCCGTAAGGAGGTAAGAGTTGATATCGGCTTTTACACCTTCCATTACTGATTGAGGATACTCCTCGATGAGACGAATAACGGCAAGCTTACCGCTGTTCATCTGAAGTTCCTTCTTAGGAATGTTGATAGCAACCACCAGACGGTGAGGCTCAACTTGGAACTTCTTGATATTTTGACGGCGAGACATGTTCAGAAGCTCGTCACCGACGTATACACCAACACCACGAGCAGGAGCGCCGCCAGTGAAGGTACGCTCAATATAAGAGCCGCCTTCCATGGGCATCCGAGCCTTGGAGTTGAGTGATTCGTACAGTTCATTGCTTCGAACGAAAGAATTTACGAGGGGACCACGAAGGTCCGCGAACGTAGTATTCAGTACTTCGGTCGAGATGGACATATAAATGCACCTTGTTGTTTATTACGGGACAGTAGCAAGCTCACACGAGTGGCCACGCCCCAAAGAATAGGGGGTTGGAAAGTATTCCACTTGTCTTAGCCTGCCTCGTCTTGCCTTAACGCGGACTCCGAAGAGCTACCCGACAGCAGTATTAGGTGCTGGGTAAAAACTACACCGTTTAAATAAACGATGCAACACTATACCGTTATTTTTTTACCGGCCATTATTTGCATAGGGTCATTAGATACAGCTCTAATCTTCTTATTTTTCTTACCTAATGCTTTCCTTAGCTGGTCTTTTCGACCCTTTAAAGAGGGCAGCGTAGTAGCTTGTACGTCCGAACCGACCATAAGAACTTACCTCGCAAAGCGAATACAGGCATGATAGCATAACGCAGGAGGAAGACAGTGACTAATAGCCTAAGCGCGTTGCCGAAAGGCTCTACTATCGCGCAAATGCCCGAACTGGACATGCGTAAGGTCCAGGCCATGTTTGCCACCTCCGATGCTTTCGTGTCCATGTGTCAGATCGTGCGAGAAGACGAATCCATCGGATATCTGACCCCGACGAAAACTCAGCGGAAACTGTTAGACGCCTACCACAACAACCGCTGGACTTTAGTAAATAAGTTTCGTCAGGCGAAAGTTACTACGATTTCCGTCATGCTTCTATTGCGCGACTGTATGTATTTAGAAGGAGTCAAAGGTCTCCTCATCGCAGAGCGCCAAGACACTGCCGAAGATATCTTCGAACGGATCTTATTTGCTTACAATCGACTGCCCGACTCCGTAAAGACGCCCATGGCTAAGGGTCGAAAGGCAGGAACCACGCAGATGCACTTCTGTCATGGCGGCGGTATCAAGGTCCTAACCGCAGGCGGTCGCTCTCCTGCTATCGGTCGTTCGATCGACCGGTTGGTCATCACCGAGTTTGGTGAAGCACAGTGGCAGCGCAAGGCGGCAATCAACATCTTCCCGACGGTCAATAAGCGACCCAATGCCCGCGTTATTTTGGAATCGACGCCAGGACGCGCCGGGTCTCACCACGAGCAGATGTGGCAGTCGGCGCTGGAGGGCAAGAGCCGCTTCAATCCCCTATTCTTAAACTGGTGGGACGACGATAGTTGTAGAATCGAAGACCCCGATATGAAGCTCACGCTGGAAGAGCAAGAGTATTTCGAACGCCACGCGGGTATGGATCTAGGCAACATGGCGTTCAGGCGCAGTGCTCTGAATACGGAGTTCGTTGGAGATACTCGTCTATTCTGCGCCAAGTACCCATCAGACCCCTACGATGGGTGGCTGGGAACACTTGCTCCCGTCATGCCTGTAGAAGTTCTAAAGCCCCTCCTGGCCCGTGCTGTTCCAGACCCTGTAACCGGGCCGCTTGGTTGCTCCGTTCTGGAAATGCCCAAGACGGGGGTGAAATACCTGATCACTGCTGACCCTGCTGGATTCGGTGGGACGGGCGATAAAAGCGCTTTGACCGTCTGGGATGCCTTAGAGCGTAGGGAAGTCGCTTTCTGGGAAGACAGAGAAGACCCCGGCAGGTTTGCCCACAGGCTGATGAGTATACAGAACCACTACAACGGCGCTTTGCTCTGTGTGGAGTCCAATGCGACTGCCTGTATTGCTGTTCTAAAGGACAAAAGATGTCCTAATATAATGTGGACTAATCGAAACCACCCCGGTTGGTATGCGACAGCCAAACGTATCCAAGAAGCCGAAGCTCGATTAGTTCAAATGATTCGGCAAGAAGAAATAGACATCAGAAGCAGGGGCATGTTGCACCAACTCGTTAACTATGACGGTAGTACTAAAAAGCGCGTCAAAGGTCTCGACGGAACTACTCACCACTTCGACCGTGCCCGAACAGCCGTCATGGCAGCAGACGTGTTGTCGCGTAGATTCTTCACACGCGCTACTATTGAGGAGCAACCAGAAGAGCGTGTCCCTGGACAGCTTAGCATTAGAGATTTAGATAGATTCGCAAAGAGAAGGAGCGATGAGGCTAAGAGCCTCTTTAAACCTCCTCCTCGGGAATGGATGTAGGAGTTGATATGGCTAAGAAAGAAAAGACCTTCCGACAGCTAATCGAGGAAGAGTATAGAAAGCGTGGCGGACGAGGAAAGGTCACCGGAGAGCTTCGTCAGCAAGGAATCGAAGCCGAAAAGAAAGCGGATAACAGCAAGGAGACATCCGACAATGCCTAAGCTGTCTACATTGATCGAACGCCACAAGAGTTTCTACGAAAATAACGAGAAGAAACAGTTCGATAAGGCACGTCGATTCTATCGAGGCGACTTCTACACGTCTAAAGCAATGGACGTGGAAAGAAATAACAACCTCCACCTCTGCTCTAAGAACCTAATCTACGCCATTGCAGACACTGCAGTATCTGCGCTCTTAGGCCCGAATCCCCAAGTAGCGGCGATGCCTCGGAACGAAAGAAGCTCCAAGGCTACTCCCGCAGTGACGGGTCTCTTGGAATATATGTTCCGAGAGAACAGAATGCGCCGACGGGCAGCTACGGCCTTGATCGACGCCGTTCTTTGTAAGCGCGGTATCTTCAAGACCAGCTGGGACAGCAACAAAGATTGTCCCACGATCAAGGTTTGTGATCCCTCTACGGTGTTCTTCGATCTAACCGTGCGCGATGTAAACGACATTAAGTACTGGCTGGAAGCTACCGTTCTTCCCTACGCAGAGTTCAAAGCCCGAGTGGAGTCAGGTCGTTACAAGGCGAGCTTGGCTGATGTAGAGCCAGATCGCTACCCGACATGGATGCTCGGGGATGACCAAAAGGGCATGACCGACTCCCTTCGCGATGCGTTCGAATGGGTCACGGTCTGGGAATACTACGACCGCGAGACCAATAAGGTCATGCACTATGTGCAGCAGATCGACCAAGTCGTGTTCGAAGACACCATCGAGTACATTCCTTACTCCATGTTCAGCCTAAACCAGTCGGGTATTGACTGCTTGGGTCTGTCAGAAGTGCAGCTGGTCCTCAACCAGCAAGAAACGGTCAACGATCTCTTGACTCACATGAAGAGAATCACGTACTTGCAGATTCCTCGTATCCTTTATGATGCCGGTAGAATCAGCGAGGAAGATCTAAACAAGGCAGTAGAAGCTACTGCCGGTTCGTTTGTGGGCATGGCCCCTCAGAACTCTGAAGCGTTGCGGTCTCTATCCGCTCTGTTCTATGAAATGCCTATGCCCCAGACTCCACAAGGTGTCGTAGCGTTTATTGACCGACAGGAAAATGACGCGGCGTTTATTTCGGCACTGGCTGAAGCTGCTCGTGGACAAGTGGTTGGCGCACGTACCGCTACGGAAATGGCCATTATCGATGCCCAAATGAAGAATCGTTTGGCTACTCGCGAGGGTCACCTCAACGATGCCATGGAAGATTTGGCAGGTAAAGCGTACTTCCTGTGCCGTAAGTACATGCGCGGTGAGAAGATGATCAAGATCGCAGGTAGCAGGAAGTGGTCTTCCGTTACGCTCGACACGATTACGGATGTCGAGATGGCATTCGAAATGGTCAGCTACAACCCGATTAAGACCAATCCATCGGTCATGATCGAAACCTTGCTTCAACTCATCCCGTTGCTTCAGCAAGATCCCAACATCAATACCCGTCAGCTTACCGAAGAAATCGTCAAGGGTATTGGTCTCCCAACCAAGTTGCTTATGCCCGAAGAGGAAGTTGCAGAAGCTGCTCAAATGCAGATGGAACAACAACAACAGATGGCTCTCGGTGGGGCGGCAGCGCCCGGTGGAGGAGGACCCGCGCCCTCACCAGAAGAAATGGCCATGTTGGAGATGATGGCTATGGCTGGAGGCGAGCAAGCAACGCCAGAAGAAAGTATGGCAGCGGGCGGCGGAGCACCTATTAGAGAGGCAGGTTGATGGCTAAGAAAGACCAAGTCTCCAAGGACATCAAGAAGTACAAGTCCCACGGTAAGCCGCAAAAGCAGGCTATTGCGATTGCCTTGTCTAAGGCGGGTAAGAAAAAGAAGAGCAAGTACTAATGGCTATGTCACCAGGCGATAAGAAACGAAAGGCGATGCTTCTCAAAAAGCACAACTTAGAGGGTTGCAACAAACCCAAGAGGACGCCTAAACACCCGAAGAAAAGCCACATGGTCATGGCATGTGAGGGTGGCGAGTTCGAAATCATACGCTTCGGTGAGCAAGGGGCCAAGACCGCAGGTAAGCCCAAGGCGGGCGAGTCCGACAAGATGAAGAAGAAGCGCAAGAGCTTCAAATCCCGGCACGCTAAAAACATCGCAAAAGGCAAGATGAGCGCAGCTTATTGGGCCGACAAGGTGAAATGGTAATGGCTGAATACGATGAAATGATGGCTGTTCTTCGACAAGATGCCCGTGCGGCAGACGCTTGTCCCGAGGCTACTCAAAATCTTGAGCTAAACTTGCAGAATCGCCAGAACGCTTTGGACACCAAGATGTACGGTCCAGCCAACCCTGGGCTCGACGACGAAGGCGGCAACGCTGAGTTCTGGCAAAAGTACGCAGACAAGTTCAACGACAGCGTCGAAAACGTCATGACCATGCGCTGCGCCAACTGCTCATTCTTCGACACCACCGACCAAGTTCTTGCTTGTATAGAAGGCGGTCTCGGGGAAGACGCTAACCCTGAAAGGGCTGTAGAAGCGGGAGACCTCGGGTACTGCCAAGCGCTTGATTTTAAGTGCGCCTCTGCACGAGTCTGCGTCGTTTGGGCAGGAATGGCGTAATGGCTAAGAAAAGCAAAAGCAGGGTTAACGAAGCAGGAAACTATACCAAACCCGGAACGAGCAAAGACTAATGCCTACGCCCAAGGAACAACGCGACTATAAGAAAGAGTACAAGAGAGATCACTCCTCTACTCAGGACAAAAAAGACCGAGCCGCGAGAAACGCTGCCAATAGAAAGCTAAAGCCAGGTCCCGGTAAAGAGGTAGATCACATCAAACCGCTGTCCAAAGGCGGAACCAATGGAGATAGCAACACCCGCGTCGTTAGTAGAGAGACCAATAGAAAGAAAGGCTCCTCTACCGACAAGCTTAGGTCCGCTCTTAGGCAGAGGCCGAAAAGCTAATGCCTACGTTAAACGAACAGCTCGCCGCCATAGCACAACGGGTAGAGACTCTTGAGAGCCAGTATGTGCAGACGGGCGAAGAAGAACAAGAGCCTGAACAGCTGCAGCGTCCTACCAGAAGAATAGAGAGATCGGAAACTTGGAAACTAAGAAAGCCGCATCCGTACTGGAGACCCGAGTTGTTAGATGAGCAGAGGGAGTCTGCTTGGCTGGAACTTTCGCAAGATGATAGAATATATTTGTCAGATAATTTAGGTAGGAGAAATTAGCCATGCCCAGAAAAACAGTAAGGTTGTCCTCAAAAGGATCTTTTGCTCGACGTCCAGAGCAGTTAGCGCCAGTGGCAGCGTCAGCGCCAGATCCAGTGGCAGCGCCGCGACGACCCGCAGTGAAGCCTCCGAGGCAATCTATGCAAGGCGTGATGGAGAACGCTCGCGGGGGTCTTGGACGGGGCAAGATGTACTAATGTCCAGAAGATCTCGCAATTCTACAGATAAGGATGCTATGCAGCGCTCGCAAGATATGGATCGAGTGCTTGCAGATCTCCCCTCTATAGAACAACCAAGAGACTCACCCTCGCGGTCTATAAGGGCGGGAAACACAGACTCTGCTCAAGAGTTCGAAAGAGCACGTAGTGCTGGTGGTGTACCCACGGGGGTAGGGCTTTCTGACCCGCTCGTAGTAATGTACACATACCCCGGTGATGATGGCTATAAAGAGGCGGCGGAACGTCACCAGACCGGCCCGAACCCGCAGCAGCCCTTTCGCCAGGGTGACGAACCGCCACAGATGACCCCGCTGCCTTTTATAAGACGCCGGGGCGAGGAGCCGTCAGCCGTTCCTCTCCGAGTAATTCAAGAATCACCCTCGCGGCCTATAAGGCGGGGTCACCCGACCGACCCGAGCCTGCAGCTGACCCACACGGTTCGTCGGGGTAACGAACCGCTACAGTTGACCCCGTTGCCGCGCCGGGATGACGAACCGCTACAGTTGACCCCGCTGCCACGCCGAGTAAGACGCGCTGAAAGGGCGGAATCTTATGACGATGCCGTGAAGAGAGTTCGTGGGGACTTAGGAAAAGGGAAGATGTACTAATGTTTGTTGCTCACGGTTTAAAATGCAGTTCCTGTAACCATAAGGAGGCTCATGTCTTCTACCAAAGGTCTAAGGGTCCCCCGGCGTGTGAAGTATGCGGCGGGAGCCGCTCTATTGACTGGAGTCACGGTAAATTTCCTGGGGTCAGCGGCGATGGCTTTGGCTCGTTCACGCCGATCGACATGGGCGTCCTCGGGTACTGCGAGACACGGGAGGACTACAACCGAGCCGTGGACGTCATCAAGGAGCGCTTCCCCGGACATCGAGTGGAGGTCGACTCGGAAACCCAGACTCAGAAAGACACCCGCCTCGATGAGCGAATGCACAACCAGTGGGTAGACCGTAAGAGCAGAAACGTGGACACGCATGTCGTGGAAGGCGTGAAAGAGAAAAAGAAAGCAAAAACGCAAGAGGCAATTCGGAAGTCTTTAGCCCGAAATGCAGATCCCACTACGGCAGCTAGTGCGGCAGAAAAGGCAGTCGGGTCAGCAAGCAAGGCCGCTGGAAGCTGGGGGCAATAATGGCAACGGATGCCGCCCTTTTAGCAGAAGCCAACCATCGCGCTACTACGCACTACAGAACATTGCGAAGAGTTGCAGAGTTAATGCCTTACGATATGACGGTTTATGAGGATAGAGAGACTGGAGATCGACGCAAGCTACCAAATAAGTCCGTTGTAATGTATGGTGTCGCTGTCGCCTTTGAGTTAGCAGACCCAATAAGCTTGCTTCAAGACGTAGAAACGGAATAAGCTGTAGCTGTCTAAGGAGACCCCCATGGCTGAACAAGGCGAGAATACAGAAGGGCTTGTCAGTTGGAACAATAAACTAAAGCCAGTCCTTCAAATGGCTGACGCAATAATGAGAGGCGAAGAAGTCAACATGGCTGATCTACCAGAAGAAGTACAAGCAGATATGAGCGCAATGCAGGACGCGCCTCCACCAGCAGATGCCGAAGAGCCCGTGGCCGAAGAAGCAGAAGCTCCCGCCGAAGGCGTGGACCTCGCTCCACTGGAAGCCGTAGTCGGCGGTCCAGAAGCAGCCGCTCGTATTTGGGAAGCAGCAAGTCAGCGGGATGACCTGGCAGCTATGACTCCCCAAGAACTTTCCGATGCCATCGAAGAAGACTTCCAACTTCTTATGGAGCTTGAGAAGATCGCAGCGAAAATGGAAGGCGGCGGCGAAGAAATGCCCATGGAAGAAATGCCCCCCGAGATGATGGGAGCAGGACCGGATATGGGAATGGGACCCCCCGCAGGTGGACCTCCGATGGGACCGGGCGGTCCTGGCGGTATGCTTCCCCCAGGAATGTAGGAGATAAATAAAATGAGTGAGAACGATACCCCCACTGAGGGGGCGGCAACGAGCACGGAAGGCTCGGCACCCGCCTCCTCGGAAACTTCCTCGGCCTCCGTCGAGACCGCCGCTAACACCGGGACAGACTCAGCACCTACTACGGATGGTGGTGGCTCGACGGACGGCCCTACTACAGAGGGCTCAAGCGCTTCGTTTGGCGGTGACTGGAACGGAGAGATGGAGAGCGTCCGCACTGCGGATTGGTTCAATGGTCTCGGAACCAAAGACAAGCAGACGGTCCTGGCAGGTCTTGAGAACAAATACAAGAACTGGCAGCGTGGCTATACCGACAAGTTCGAAGAAATGTCGAAGCGTCGGAAGACGATGGAAGCCCGAGAAGAGCGAATCAAGCAGCAAGAGACTCGTGTACAACGCTGGCTCTATGGCGACGAAGACCCAATCACCGGCCTTAAAGACCAAGTCAAATCCCTGGAAGAAGAAAAGGCTAAAGTAGCTGCCGACTTCGAACAGAAGATGAAAGAAAGTCTCACAGAAGCCCAAGTGACTGGGAAAGTGGACTACGACAAGGTCATGGCTGAGCGCGACTCCGCGATGAAAGCCTTCAACTCCCTACGAGAGAAGGTAGAGGCGGTGGAAAAAGCGAAGCTGGAAGAGGAAGTAGATAGCTGGGACAACTGGCTTAAAACAGAAGCTCCAGACTTGTACGAGGATTTCGAAGACGATGAGTTGCTGAAGAAGCGAGACGACGCATTCGAATGGTTCTGTAAACTGGCAGCTACGGGGATGGACAAAGAAATGGCTCTGTCCATGCTCCGCTCTCAGTTCCCGACAATCGCGGCACCTGAGCCCGAAGTGGTGGAGGAACAGCCCAAGCCTGCAGAACCAGAACCGGTGCCAGAAAGCGTGTCCCTCATGAACATGGGAACAGGACAAGCCAGCGCCACTACACCCTCCGACCCCCGCACGTTCGATGATATTCTGGACGCTATGCGGCGGGCCGCGCAGAACAGCTTATAGGAATAAAAAATGCCTTCAACAGCACAATTAGTCATGGACCCTTCGGGGTCAGACCCCATCGTAGTTCTCGATAGCGGTAACAAGGGCGTCCACTACATAGACCTTCGGCAAGTAGTCGGATTCTCGATAGGACCCGGCTCTCAACTGCACCTATACCTTCTCGGAACCAAGGTCACTGTGTCTAATGTAGGTGCCGCCGAGGGAGAGCGTATCGTAGAAAGATGGCTTTCCCTTAGAAAAGTCCATTAAGAGTAGCGAACAGGGGAGTGTTCTCCCCTACCCAAGCCCCCTCGATGTTGAAGCTGAAGTACTCTTCGGCTTCCTCGTAGCTCATGTCGTCTTCCGTTACTAATACATCGATGCAGATGTCCCGGTCGTATAGCGCCAAGTGTGCTGTGCCACAACGATGAGCAACACCAACCAAAGCTCGGTCAAAACCGTCAGCAAAAATAGCTTCCGGGTTAGAGTTTCTAAGAAACTCCTTAACTTCATTAGGCCTCACCGACGCGGTCCTCAAGAGCCTGTACAGCAGTCTTACGGGTCTTTCCCGCCTGCTCAGCCTCAAGCAGCGCCTCCAGGTACATATCGTAGTCACCCGTAGCCAGGGCAGTGCGGAGCTTCTTGACCGAGAGGTCCAACACATCGAGGGGTACGTCCACAACTGGCTCCTGAAGTTCGTCGTCGAGACCCTCTAACTCGCAGGAGAAACCTCGGCTCCTGGCGTGATTTATAAAATCGTCCACGGCAGCGGGGGAGAGTTCGAACTCCAACGTGGCTGTGTCGTTACGGTGCCTTCCGACCCCAGCGCCTCGGTTATACGAGATTACTCGGCCCGATGCGATGCCTTCGACCTTAACAAGGGCTGTTTCGGCAAGGTGGTTGCAGCCAGCGCCAAACAGGGAAAATACAGCTTTCATTTTGATCACCATTTGTGCGGGATAATATGCCCCGGTCCCCACGGGGTCTTCTGTACCATAACGGCTTTGCCATTAGGACCCATGCCGTTGAAGGGGATTACGTCGTGTAGTTCGGGGTCTCTTGAGTAGTAGAAAGAGATCGTCTCACTCTGAACCTTGCCCCACCAGCGATCCCAACCCTGGCGCGTGTAGTACCCATGGACATCTTCCTGGGTAGTAGGGACTCTCTCCTGCGGACGCCACAAAGACCATCCGTCGGGGGTATCAATAAGGCCGTTGGCGTTTAGCTTCAGACCTTTTTCCTCGATAGGCTCCGGCTCGGGAGTCGGCTCCTCGATGTCGGGAACAACCTCGGGCTGCTTGGACTTAGCCCGAGTAGGGTTAGTAATCGGTCGTTTGTGCATACTCTTGAGACCACGGGTGATCGCAATGCGAGCAACAAGCTCCCGCGTAACCTCTACACCAAACTCCTTGATCGCTGGCCAGTCCCTCACCTCGGGCATCAAATCCTGAATCGCTTCCTGTAAAACAGCGTCTAGCTCTAAAGTAATAGTGACAGGCTCTCTAATAGGCACAACAGTCGTCATTTAATCCTCAGGTCTTCCGCTTTCAAGCCTATTAAATACGTACCAAGACGTCAAGGCGTTTCGCTAAATTTGCCGCTATTTTTTTGACACGTTGTCAAGGGTCCCCAAAAAATACACTCGTGCGGAGAAGTGCTCCCCCGAAGGGTCCCGGTGATGGTCAATGGCGGGGGCAGGGGGCTTCTTTTTTT
>TARA_R110001592_G_scaffold143023_1_pt1 | contig 17569 bp, 15 predicted proteins | sample TARA_R110001592 | Tara Oceans TARA_R110001592 (sample SAMEA4398387) | marine metagenome | biome: Polar Biome; feature: [SRF] surface water layer (ENVO:00010504); material: water (ENVO:00002006), including particulate matter (ENVO:01000060) such as... | depth 5 m | reverse complement strand
TTTTTTCTCCTACACTATACAAACTCTGCACACACTACACAACTCTCTTCGCCTCTGTTACTACAAGTGTGCTTACGGCTAGGTCTACACCGTTATTCACACTAGGTGCATATAAGTGTGTATACTGAACACTTTTCAGTACATATAAGTGTGTATTGCACACACTCTGTATATTTCTCCTAACACCTTACACACTATACACACTATAGCACACACTACAGGGTTACACACTAGATTATTCAATAAGAGTATTAACACATCACTTAATACATTACTAGCACACACACTAGGAGAACTCTACTACACACTACAAGAACTCTACTAGATCAACTCAGAAAACAGTTACTGGCCAACCGGTGGTAAAAAATTGCGTTTTACCGGTTTTCCATGGGGTGGTATATCTCCTCCTTGGCCGTTATATGGTGTGTTTATACGTCTGTTTAACGCCGATTTAACTACAGTATTGTGTACATGCGGTATTATATCCAGTTGTACACAAACGTTGCTTAGAGACGCTTATATTAAGTCGTATGTGTTGATATCGCCTAGGTGGTAGTCTAATGTATCTGGGTTAGATATACGCAAGAACATTCTGCCATCTTCTAGTATTTCTGTGACAAACACCGTGCCTGGGTGTATGAATTCTGACTTTAACAGTTCATGATCTGTGTCTGTGAACAGTATGCCCGAGGCTGTGATATCGAAATGGTAATCGATATACCGCATGGTTATTCCTTTATGTGTTGCTTCTTTCTGCTATATGATTATACAGCTCTTCTGCATACAGGCGATGAGGCAATTCATCATGATGCCAGTATTGTGCTTTGGGATTTTCATATCCCAGTTCTTTGTACTTGAAAAAGAAACCTTCTGCGTCCCACATACACTTGCTTTCGTCTATGAGTTTCCAGTACCAATCGGTGTATCTGGTAGGATTATAAGGCAACATGGTGTTGGCAAACACATAGTCTATGCCTCGGCTTTGAAGATATTGTTGTGTTAACAACATTTCTTTCACAGTGATGAGGTCTAGGATGTCGGTTTTGTTGTACATGAACTCGTGCCAGTAAGGCATAATTGACTTTTCATATGGTGTAAAGCCTTCCCATCCGGAGTTTATCTGTAGCCAACGTTTGTTTATTTTGGTGAAAGTATCCACAGCAGGGTTAGAACCATCGTGATCAACGTCGTGTCCTGAGGGTAAATCAATGCGAGTCATCTCTGTCCAGCCTATTACTACGAACTTTACATCAGGGTCTGACTCACAGTAGTCTATCACAGAACGTGCTATAGCACTATTTGATTGTGCTCCTAGTGAGATGTTGTGTGGTGTTAACTGCAACATACCTGAAAGTATTGCGCCAAAGCACTTGCTACGGTTGTACACACTATCTTCTGTGCCGTCTATCTCAAAGCCTGCACTATGAGAACAGCCTGCTATCAAACACTTACTCACGAGTATATGTGTCTCGTTCGTTGAGCTCTCGAGCAGTATACTTGTCATCAGGTGCTATTTCCTGATCAGCATTCATAAACCTCATGCGTTGTATTTTATCCCAATCGATACCTTCTGAAGGTTTCCATGTGCTTCTGATACCTTCTATGTCGGACATGTCGAATTGTTTTTGCTTTGCCATGTTATCTCCTAGTCTACATCACAGTCTGGGTACAGACGGATGTTTGTGTTGTTTGTGATGTTGTACTTGACTGCTGGGTCAAGTTCTCCTGTGATTTGTAATGTGTAACGATCAGCAACACCTATGTTTGATGCGGCATGGGGTACGTCGGCATGCCATAGTGCATAGTCGCCTGCACTCCAGTTGGTTATTGCTCTACCGTTAAATTCTAAATAGTGTCCTGGCTTCCAATCTTCTAAGAATACTAATGCTCTGTATGTGTTATCTCTGGTAACACCAAATACACGTTCGTATGTTTCAAAGTGGTCTACATGTGTAGGCATTATGTCTAGTGTTTCCATTTTGTAAAACACATAGCCTGCGTTTGACAATCCTATCTTGGTTGCCACATAGTTTACCCAATCTGGCATAGGATTTCTGCTGTCGTACATTCCGCCTGAGAAACTTGCATGATAGTAACCTTTGTCTCGCCACACAGTGATCTCTGTTTCTTTGATAGGTTGTTTGATGTAATCAAAATGTCTGTGCTCGTCTGTCCACACAGGTGTAACGTGTCCTTGGTGTGCTATGTTCATGCTTGTCTCCTTGTGTCTGCTGTTACACAATGGAATCCGCCGCCAAGTGTTCTTTGATGCCTAGTAGGTAACATAGCACAGTCGATGCCGTGCTTTTCTAATTCTATTCTTAAAGAATGTTGATTCTCTTCTAGTGCCACCAGTGTAGGTGATATACTTAACATGTTCATGTTAATCCACACACTAGCATTGTTATAGTCTCCATAGTAACCTATATCAGTAGGTTCAGGACACATGATGTAATCCCAACTTCTAAATGGTTCTGGTAACACACTAACGTCTTTGATTCTTGTAGGGTTAAGCAACATCAAGCCTTCTCTCAAGAAAGCAACTGTTGAGTCTATGTGCATGTATGAATACACACCTTCTAATAGATGTACGTTTAAACCTGTGTGTTCTCTTAGCCAGTTTGCTCCTGCTACGTTGCCTGAGTTACTCACCAAGTACAGTATATCATCATTAGCACGAATACAGTTAGCCGCATCAAAACTAGGTGCAACTTCTGTTAGTGCTAGTGTATCTGGATCGCCTAGACATGCTTTGTTATATAAATCGTCTTTGTAATATCTAGGTGCTTCGATAATGCCTGGTAGATGATGTGCTATAGATTGATAGTTTTGATTTCTTGCACGAATAGGTTGCGGTGTTGCTATAGCATGTTCGCCATGTAAGAACACTATGTCTCTTGGACAATAGTCGTAGTAGTGTACAGGAATACTAGCATTGTTAGTAGGACGTAACACATCAACACTCTCTCCTTCTAAAAACTTTACAAATGTGTCTAAGTCTTCGTCTGCTTCTTGTGTTACTTGCTCTGGATAAGGTCCTGTGTGTATAGTTGTCTCGTCTGGAACGTCTGCATAGTTTACTAATCTCATAGAGAGATCGAAGTCAGGTATCCTAGCACCTCTTGCCGTGCCTACTATTACTTGCTGTAGTTTATCCCATTCGTTTGTTGCGTACATTATTCCTCTACTGTCTTAACTGTGATCATATCTAAGTCTGCCGAAGCATCGTAGTTTCCACTTGCGGCTAAGTGTTTGTTGTCTGCATTGACACCTGCACCAATAACGTTAGGTACTTCTACTGTGTCTTTGTTTCTGAACCACTGACCTTTGCCTTTGTATGAATAATCAAAACTCCAGTCTATGGTTTTGTTTAAAAACTCTTCTTCATCTAGCAAGTCACCAAAGTCTGATTGGCTTCTACCTTCCTCACTATCCCAAGCCGGCTTAGCCAACTTTCTTGCTCTCTTGGCTGTGTTAGATTGCATACGTGAATAGTCCTGAGCATAGAATGGACCTTTACGTCCACCTTCACTTACAGGAGGCCTATCATCATATGGATTGTCTACTTGTTTGTAATCGTACTTGAAGTTTGCTTTCCAGTTACCTTCATCATCAATTACAAACTTATATAAACCTGTAAACTGATCTTTAGGACCAAACTGATTACCAAACTCTTTGGAATCAATCTCTGGGTTGAATTCTACTGTACATCTATACCCACCTCTGGTTAACCACATCATTCTCAAGAAAGGCCATATTTCATTTACCAAGTTGTCTGCAAACGGAGATATGTTTGGCTTAATTATATTGTAGTCAAAGTCTTCATATTCAATCTCATGTTGTACATCTGTTTGATTTAATCTAATCATGTAGTGTTCTTTGCGTAAGTTAAAACGCACAGGGTAACCAAACGGTACATCTGTACAACCTACCATGAAGTCTAAGAAAGTGTGGAACAGTTTAACTCTATGCATAACGTGAATGCCTGCAATAGTAAAGTCATTTGCTATCCAATGGTTTTGATATTTGTGATATGAAACATTATACTTATGAGGATTCTGACCTACAATGGTCTCAGGACCTACAGCCATTCCTACACCGGCACCAACGTTGTTGATGTTCATGTTTCTATTACGCCATAAGAATGTCATTGTTCTTGCAAAGTCATGATGTTCTTCTGTAGGAAAGCCTACAATCCAATTAGTAGCCGCATATACTCCGTGCTTCTTTCCTGATGCAAAGTTGTCTTCCATCTCTTTGATAGTAACACCTTTAGCCATATCGTCTAATACTTTTTGCGAACCTGACTCACAGCCATAGTTCATCATGATACAACCACCCTCTGCTAAGTCCTTGAAGTAGTCATCGTCCATTCGACCATCGCAACGAGCATAACCAGTCCATCGCATCTTAACACCTTTCTCTCTAAGTGCTATAGCAAATGCTCTCAGTTCTTTAACGTTACCATTAATTAAACTGTCAATGAACCACATGATGTCTGCACCTTTCTCATAGTACAAGTATTCTGCTTCACGCAATACATCTATTGCTAATCGTTGTCTATACTTCCAAAAGTGTGTTTCTTCACAGAACGTACACTTAGCAGTACAACCACGTGAGAACTCAGAGGTTACTCCGTTAGGAACTTTGTATTCGTTAAAGTCTAATCCTTCGTAATCTGGCATAGGCATATCATTAATATTGATGCGTTCCATTTCTTCCTGTGTAATTTTATACATAGGACCTCTGTCTATACCATCTTCGATGTCTTGCAGTATTGTTAATATAGCGGCTTCGCCTTCTCCTGTACAAATATAATCGTAGTATGGTTTAATATCAAACCAATCCTTTTGTACATTTGAACCACCTACAGCAATTTTAATATGCGGTGCTCTCTTTTTAAGTTGCTCACACATCCACTTAGTTGGCTCTTCAGATATGTAGTATTGACTAAAGCCTACTACATGAGGATTCTCTTTTATAATATGTTCTAGTCCTTCTTCTAGTAGAGGCTCTAATAGAGGATGAATGTCGTTGTAGTATGTGTCACCGAGCCAGTGCCAACTTGCACTAGGATCCCATAATCTAAAAGGGATTTTCTTGAGAGGTTGCCAATCGTTTTGATTGAGGTTATATGCTTTAACATTTAAGTCTAGTATACTTGTTTCGTATCCTGCGGCTTTACATACTCCGCTTAGTCTTGCTAAGTTGAATGGAGGAAACTCTGGTGCCCATTCAGGACACATAACTAATATTAATTTTGTTGTACGAGTTTTATAATCTACATAAACTGATTTTGTATTCTTTTGTTGGACCTTCTTGGCAAAAGGGGCAATAGTATTCATCATCTGCTGATGCCTAGCGTCTTCCACATCAAGTTCCGGACGTATATATCTGTCTGTGTCTGCCTCATCAACAGCAATGTTTGTGAGGTTAAAGTCTATATGTTTTTTGTCTGCCATGTTATCCTTTAAAATATTCTCCGACTAAATCGTAGTCAGTGGTATTTAGTTTCTTTATTGATAACAAATGTTTATAGTTATGATCTATTATAGGTTTTAGTTGCACTTGTAGAACTAACCATTCGTCATCTGTTAAATTTGCTAAACGTAATACTTCTTCCTCTAATGCTTGTAATCTTAATTCGTCGTCTTCAATTTGATCATATTCTTCATTTATAATTCCATCAAATGTTTTGTATCCTGCTTTACGCAAGTATTCTAATGTCCTATTAATACCTGCAACTACGAAAGGATGCCTGTGTGCAATTGGTTTATATAGTTTCTCACTTATAAACACCCCGTCTGTGTGTACACAACTTATAGGTCTAGTACCTACATTGCCTAAACAATGATAGAAGTTAGTCTCGTTTACAACACTAAAATAACTATTATTAAAATATTGTAAGTCGTCATCGTTGATATCCACAGGATTATCTCTTTCTACTGTTCTATTTAGCACTAGTGGGAGTCTGCTCCAATATTTATAGATATTGTGCATATAAGGTTCTTGCCGCAATTCCTTGTCTAACCCGTTATTATTTTCAAGTAGCCATGCTTCTTTATTTGAAAATCCTTCTGCATGGTTAGACAAATCAAAACTTACAAAACTATCTTTAACAAGGTCGTGTTCAAACAAGAAGCCGACCATCCTAGCACGTTGCCATCTAGGCATTCTGTTAAAGCATAATAGTTTCTTATTTCGTTTACCTATCTGATACTCTCTGTCCTTCCATACTGGGTGCTCTGTAAAGTCTTGAGACCTACTCGGGTAGTCCATATACATACTATCTTTAACTACGTTCTCAAATCTATGTCCACTAATAATTTGCATCATAGGGTCGATGCCCATTATCTCACACAGTTTATTATAACTGTCTGTGCCATCAAGTGCCGCAGTTAACATAAAAAAACTACTCTTATGCATATAGTCTAATACTCTTATTAGTCTGTGTGCTGTTCCTATGCTGTGTGGTTGTAATGCCTCATCGGCATTTGAAAATATAATCTTGTCTTTGCCTTTTTCTATTGCTTTCTCAATGGCATGTAATAGATCTAAGAAGGGTAATCGATATGGTGCATATTGAGAATCTGCACCAAAGTACATTGGAAATATTCTGTTCCAATGTATAGCAAGTTCAGGATGTATTCCTAGTATCTGATGTTGGAATAGTTTGTCTGCGTTTTCACTCCAAGGTTTTAAGTATGTTGCCGGTTGTCCTTGCAACGGATATGATATCCACCAAGCAGAATCGCCATCTTCGTTCCAAAAGAATGTTTCACAATCTCGTTGATTCTGGTCTCTCCACGGCTTATGCTGGGTTGAACTATTATACTCGGGCACCACAAACAATGTTGACCAACTGCTAGTTTGGAAACCGTCTGGCGCATCCTCCTCTAGCAATAGCACAACATCTGGGCCATACATAGAACCCATGTCTCTAGTTTTGTTATAATCTTCTAGTTGTGTAAACACTACACCTTTTCCTAAAAGTTTTTCATATAAAAGAGCGTTTAGTTTTTTAAGGTTTGCAATATCTTTTCCTGCATAACAAACCTCTTTGCCATGTGCAAGTATAAACCCTGCTTGATCAAATTTATCTATACTGTCCATTGTTCACCGTGTTCGTTCCATGGCCACTGCGGGTCATCAAATACTTCTTGTAATGTTGTTTGTGTCATAATGTCGTGACTAAAGTCTGCATAGTTTTTACTTTCATCTCCCATCGGGAATCCTATATGCACTAACCAGTCTCTGTATACAGGACTGCTAGGGTGGTAGTCTTCAAAGTCACTACCGTCGTGTGTACTCTTATATGAATAATGTACTGGCCACTTGCATTCGTTGTAAGTCCATAAACACGGCTTTACAATATCTAAGTCGTTGTACATGTTCTGTATGCTATGTGTTTCTTCGTCGGAGAAGCCTGCATAGTATCCTTGACCGTTTAAGCCTAATCCCATTAAGCCTACACTATCAAACGATTCTTGCTTTAATGATTGTGTTACTGTATCAATGATAGCACAATCCCTCATTGTCATTCCTTGGACATCAACGTGCTGTTTGAAGTATTCATCTGAGAATACATCACTTCTGCCAAACACGTTACCTGGTGTTCGCCATTGTCCGTCTATCCATTTGTCTTCTCTGTAAAATGTACTCCAGCAAATAACAACTAAGTCTTTGTTGGTTAATGACATTTTTCTTTTTGCCTGACTGAGCATAGTCTGTATATAACTATTACCTGCACCGCACTTACCTAAGTTTGTATATTCTGCGTTTGGCATATCCTGTGCAAGTAAGTCGGCCCATGTTGCCCATCTGTATCTAGTAAAACTACAACCAAGTGTTACTAACCGGTCATACTTAGACAAGTCTATATCAGCAATGTTAGAATTATTGTAGTACATTAAAAATCTCTGTGCCTCTCTTTGTCGCTCATTAGTTTTTGTTGTAGTGTCTCGCCTTCAGGTTGTGCCCATGCAACTGCATCTATTGTTTTTAGTTTGTCGTCTTGTTCGATGTGTGTTATTCTGCCAAGTCTACTGCGTTCAGCAAGTACTCTAAAGTTATATTGTAGTATAGGCCACATCTTTAAATATAATGCATGACACTCGTCTAAACTCAGACCAGATATGTAATCCAGTATCTCTACAATCTTTTCTGTTCTTACTAAATGATCTTCTTCTAGATCGTAACTTTCGTCCCAGAAATCTCCAAATGACTTGTAGCCCAACTCGTGCATATACTTTAATGTGTATGGTGGTGCTACTAATATAAACGGTGTCTTAAATTGTATTGCTTGTAAAACTTTTTCAGATATGTTACCTGTTGGCTGACCGTATCTACTTTCGATACATACGTCTACAAATACTTCTCTGTAGATAGGTTCTAGAGGCAAGTGTGTAGGATTAACCACAACAGGGTTACCAATATCATCAAAGTCTGTGTTAGTTGGGTAATGGTGCCCAGCACATTCAAACACATGAGTACTACTACTTGCTTTAACATCATACGTTATTGGTACTTCTTTGTTTAACATTTCTATTCCTTGTTTCATGTTAAACAAAAACTTAGGTTCCCTGCAAGGCTCCTCACCGCCCATGCCGTTAACATTCATCCATGGCGTACTTAGTAAATGTTCCACAGGTGTATCAAAGAACCATATGAGGTTACTGTCCACACCACGTGTCTCATATTGCTTTAGTATTGCACATAGTATTGCTCGTATGCTTGTAAATCTCCAACAAGTACAAACAAAGTGCTTTGTAAACTTGCGTTTAATAGTAGGGTCTGCGTTGTCGTAAACTATCAGCTCGTTTAAGAATGGATCATCGCAAAGTAATTTCATTTGCCCATTGTAGGCACTACATGCCTGCTCAACATTATAGTCGCCTGTGTGTACAATTACATTGTACAATTTATTTTGTCCCAGGAAGTATCCAATGGAATCTAATTCTGTTGCTCTAATTCTGTTGTAAGAATCTTCGCCGTTTACATTCTCTCTAGGGAATTCAGAGTAGAAGCCATAGTTGTGTACGTTAAGCCAATAGCCAGCAATAGGATCATCTTCATAATATAAACAAAGAGGTTCGTATAAAAATATATGCAATCCTTTTTTGTTACATAGTGCTACAGTTTCTTCGCTAAACTTTAAGTCTAGTAATTGTTTTATCTCACCGTTGGCTTGGTAAAACAAACACGGTGCTTCTAAATCCTCATGTTCGTTGTGCCTTCTAAACTCTACCCATGTTCTAATACGAGGTATGTCATCTATTGTTGCTTTCATAATGTTTGGATGGTTTATACTACCTTCTGGAAAATTATGATATGCTAAACTGCTGTACACTTCTGTGTGTACTACGTCTAGTGTATTTACTAACTTGCTTGTTTCTTTAGAATTCTTATCAGACATTAGTAGTTTACCCTGTGTGCAAATTGATATTCAGACTTCTTACGCAATATGTTATAGTTATCCTCACATATTTTAGATACACCCTTAATCCAATCGCTTAGTTCGTTTCCCTGCAATGCATCTAGCCTCTTAGTCTCTGCTATAATTTTTTTCATACGTTTAACATCGTGTTGTTCTTTATCATAACTTTCGTCAATGTAAGGCTCAAATGTTTTGTAGCCTATGCTTTTTAATGCGGCTAAACTACCATAGGGTGCTATTAATAAAAACGGATGTCTAAAACTAATTGGCTTAAATATTTTTTCACTAAAGAATATACCATGCTCGTCATCTTGTTCAAAGTAATGAGTTTCGCTTACTAGACTAAAGTATGTTTCAGCATACATCCAGTCGTCGTCGGCAATAAACTCTGCTCTGTTTGTGACCAGTTCTTTGTGATCTAAGTACATAGGCGGCATACTTTCTAATTCTTTTTTCATGTTATCTAGTTGTCGTGCAAACTCTTTGTGTCCAAGACCTCTAACCATATTTACTAATGTAGGGTGTGCTTCTCCCCATCCTCTGCCATCATCACTAGGTCCAAAACTTATTAGTCCATTATCCAGTAAGCCTTCCATCTTTAACATAGCAATAAACAACGGTCTATGATTACGCCATCTTCTATTAAAGTTTAAAAATGATTTTTTATATTCTTTATCTTCAAGTGTAGGTGCAAATTTATGCTTACAATGTCCTACTAAATATTCTAATTGGTTTTGTGCGCCTTTCTCAAAGTCAACTATAATCTTTATCTTAATTGAGTCTTGATTATCTCTAGTAGCAATTACTTCTTCGTTTACTCTGCCTGCTTCGAAGGCACCTGTCATTAATATTATTTTATGTGCAGGTATGTTATAACGGTCCACTAGACCGCTGTAAGCGTCTTGTATGCAACTTAAAAAGGCTTCGTGACTATTTGATGCTACTAAGTGTAACTTGCCGTTAGGTTGCTTTAATTCGTCTAATTGTGCTTCTGTCAGTATCTCTTCTAGAGGTATTAGGCCTAGTGCTGGACCTTTACGGAATTCGAACACAAAGTAATCTAAATCATCTTCGTTCCAGTTGTGCATAAATGTTATCATAGGAGTTGCATGATCTTCATGCCAAAGTTTTTTAACCTTGCCTGTAAATGCATCTTGCTCTACATCATAAAATCTAATAGTGTCACCACTTTGTTTATTAATCAGTGCCAACTGCTATTACCTCCGCTTCTGCATTATATCTCTTAGGAATAATAATATCGGTGCCACACATGCAATGAAACTTAGTGCATGTTATTGTCTTAGGACCTACTTTGCTTATATCATCTAGTATGTGTCCTACTACCCCACTTAGTCCGCAACTTGCTAAACTTACTTCGCCTACTGGAGATATAAAAACACAATCCCCTATATCACAATTCCAGCCTGTAAAGAAGTTTTCTCTGTTAACAATCACATTGTTACTGGTACATACTTGTTCGTCACCATCTTCTCTTACGGTATAACTAGCAGTACCACTCTCTCGTTTATGAGGATTCTCAATAGTTTCTTCTTGTTCTATTGAGTGCTGTTCTATAAATTCTGTTTTCTTTAGATCATCATATTCCCAAGGACCAGCATTTGCACTTAGCTCGTCATACAATGGTGTCCACTCAATAAAGTAGTTAGGCATAACTTTTTTAAGGTGCTCACCAAATGCTACGCACTCCCAAAATCTTTCGTCGTGCAATAGTATTTTAGAACTCATGTAGTTTAGTTTATCACATAAGAATATACTTGTCTCTGCATATTGTTCTTTCTTACATTGCTCTACATGAAAACTAGCAACAACATCATCAAACAAATGTAAATGCTTTTCCCACCATGCCTGTGGTCTACTTAAATTTGTATTAACAGCAATAGTACAATCTGGTAATACTGTTTTCAAATGCTCACATATTGGTATAAAGTTTTTCCATGCTGTAGGTTCTCCGCCACTAAAGAAGAACTTAAAGTGTTTGTAGTCTCTTGCTTTATACTTTGCAATAATCTTATCTAAGTTAGCAATATACTTTTCTGTGTTGCCTTCGTTAGGACTATCTCCAATCCAGTTGCCTGGATTACAGTATGTGCAACTAAAGTTACAAAAGTTGTTCACCTGCCAGGTTACACTAAGGTATTTCTCAGGTGCTTTTATTTCAACTAGTTTCTTTGACACCATTCATAAACCTCATGTAGTTGTGGTATTACACTGATCATATTTTCATCTCTGATCATATCGTATTCATCGTTGTTGTCGAAAAACTCTAAAAGTTTTTCTTTGTTCTCTTTGCCTGTCCATAATGTTTGTACTAACATCTTAAAATCATTTCTTAAGTCTGTATCTTCTTCTGCATGAAACTTAGCAATGTAATTTTTTAAATCTCTTATAATTTCTAATCTAATATGATTAGGTAGTATTTGTATTGCAGAAAAGTCTGGGAATGTTAAAACATTAACACGTGGAGGAAGTTCTCTACTAATAAATCCATTGTCATACATCCAGTCATACATCTCACCATAGTTAAAAATATTCCATATACTTACAGTTGGAGTAACACCTACTTTAATGTGCGGTGCTTTCTCTTTTATTGTAAGCATGTTATGTTGAACATCGTCCCACTTAAATCCACTTCTAATTAGTTCGCCTTGCTCACCAATAGAATCTATACTTGCCCATATTTCCATTTTAGGGAAGTGGCTCCATAACTCAATTAAGTCTCTACCTTTGTGGGATATCTTGCTCATGTTAGTTGTATAGTTTAACTGTATATTTTTTGCTAAGTCGTTTTCTATCCAATAGTCTAAACATTCGTAATGTTCTGGTGTTACAAGTATCTCGCCACCTGCAAAGTAACATTCTTCTACATCATCTAAATACGGCCTTAACTTATCCATAAACGATCCGTCTTCGTTATTAGATATTAATGTTTTTGCTTTCTTATCATTCTCATTACCAAATCTTGTTATGAATACATGCTCGTCAATCATCTTAAGTTTTTCAACACCATGCAAGTTAGAACAACCAGGTCCACAACTACGACACTTAAAGTTACACAGGTTACTGAAACGTATGTCCATGTACTTTAATTTAAACTCGTCTATACTACCGTCTATGTTTGTTGCTTCAATGATATCAACACTATCAATACCACGTACCATGTTCTGACTTTGTCTAAGTGTCCATGTGCCGTTGTCCTCTAAGTCGTAACACCTAGAACATGCTTCATAACGTTCATCGTTGAGCATGGCAGTACGCATCTTCTTGTACTCCTCAGAGTTCATCATTTCCAGTATGCTTTCGCCCTCTTTAAGTTCACTTACAGGCGCTTCGCTGTCAGCAACACAACAAGGCATAACTTGCTTGTTAGGCCACGCATGGAAATGTATCCACGGCAGGACACAAAAGTGTTTACTGTCTTTTACTAGTTGCTTTGCTGTTTTCATTATTTCCCCTGTAATCTTCTAAGCTCTGGAAATGCTTTGAAGAAGTCTTCTCCCCTAATATCATCTAACCTAAATGTGTTTTCAAAAAATGCATCCTTGCACTCGTCCCAATTATCTTCTGTGTCGGCAAAGTCAGCCGCACTATTAGTTATCCTGTCGATACAACCTTTGTTTCCTTTAAAGAAACTTCTAACACTTTCCCCGGCAGTCTTTTTCATACTCTTTGGTAATGCTTTAGCACTATAATACTTTGGGTTGTCTGCCAAGTATAATGTGTGATACCAATCGTGATCAAAGTCTACTAGTCCTTTGTTTCTCATATAGTCGTAAAATTCTGTTATAGTAGGATAGTTCATAATACTAAAAACTGTATTAAGTTGAAACTCTACATAATCTAATGCCCTAAATGTTTTTAAGTTTTCTTCAACTTTCCCCCAGTTAGTGCCGGCTCTCATTATCTCTGCACGGTCACCGTAGTGATCAATTGAGCAACTTAGTTCAATCTTATCAAAGTGTTTCCACAATTCAAGTATATCGTATTGCTTGTAACTTATTGTACTAGCATTAGTATTATATCTCAATACTGTATCTGTTTTACCTTTACGGATCATTTCCTCTAGTATAACATAATGTTCAGGTGTAATCAACGGTTCACCGCCTGCAAAGTAGGCTAAGTCAATATGGTCTACTTGATCCATTATTTCTTGCAGTACAGTTCCTTTATCATCGTCCACGTGTATAATTATAGGACCGTCTGGGTTATATGTTTTCTTATCCTCTAATGCCCATTGGCTACTAAACTCAGTGCCACAACTACGACATTTAAAGTTACATATATTACTAAACCTAATATCAAAATATTTCATGTTTAGTTCATCTACTGTGCCGTCCTTGTGTGTCATTGCTAATACGTTATCAAACGAATCAGAAAAGTTGTCCATGCTGTATGTTCTAAAACTATGCGGTCCTGCCTTCTCATGACTATAGCAGAAGTTACATATCTCTGACTTCTTGCCTGCTAACATGTCTAATCTCAACTGCTTCATGTAGTCAGTATTAAATGCTTCTTTAAGACTCATGTCTTTTGCGTTACCAATTGGGTTAGTGTAGTCATTACTACAGCAAGGATATATATCTCCCTTAGGTGTTGCATTCAAATGTATCCACGGAAACATACAAAATGTTTTACTGTCTGTTAGCAAGTGTTCCTTGTCTATGTCATGTAGATTTATATAATCACTCATACATAGTCCTCAGTTCAGGAAATACTTCAACAAACGTTTCTTTGCGTAACTGGTCAAGCCTTCTTGTTTCACATACAAACTCAGGTCGTACATCATTAAAGTCTACACCACTGCTGTCTACTAAGTCTGGGAACGATTTAATATTGTTTATAGTATGTTCAAAATTGTAGTTTCTCTTTTTGTATGTTCTAACTAGTTTGTCTTTACTAGTAAGATACTCAATAATATTATTAATACCTTGCCTGCCTGCATCTTTCATTTCTTGTGGCAAATTAAATACACTTATCCATTCAGGATTTGATACAGGATTTAGTTGCCAATCACCTCCAGGCATAAGACCTGTTGTTAGCATCTTTTTAAAGAACTGCTCTAGTGTTACATAGTTTAACATACTTACTGTAGAACTAATTTGTAAATTTACATTTGGTTCTAGTAACAGCCTTTTAATATTTGTTTCAATATCATTCCACTTAGTGCCGTTCCTAATATATTCTGCTCGTTCTTCACAATGGTCTATACTGCTGTAAACGTTTACTGGGTGATCGAACTGTTCCCATAGTTCTAAGACGTTATACTTTTTAAACTTTAGTTTACTCAAATTTGTATTGTAACTAAGTCTTACATCTGTTCGGCCTTTCTCTATTAACGCTTCTAATAGGTAGTAATGGTAGTCGTCTACCATTGGTTCACCACCAGCAAAGTAACATTCTTCCATGTAAGGCACATGCTCTAGTATCTCGTCAAACGTTGTTGGATTACGATCATGCATCATATCAAATGTTATGTTAATGCCTTGCTTCTTATCTTCAGCCTCCCATAAACTGCTGTAACCACTATTACATGTTCGGCACTTCATGTTACAAACATGACTGAGTCTAATATCAAAGTATCTCATTTTAAAGTCTGCTAAGTGCCCGTCTTTGGTTGTTCGTCTTAATACTCTTGGTGCATGTTTTTTGTACTTCTCATTAGCAGTATTTCTAAAACTATATGTACCAGTGCCCGAGTCTTCTATCTTATGACAGCCACTACATACTTCGTGTCTAATTCCGTTAATCATATTCATTCTAAGATTTTTCATAAAATCCGAATTAACCATTTCTTCTATAGATAGATTTTTTCTGCCTATTGAATGAGAGTACTTCATGTTTCCTATACAACAAGGTAATGGCTTGCCATCAGGTGTTATATGCATGTGTACAAAAGGTAACATGCAAAAAGAATTATTACTAAGAGCCTCGTCTGCTGTAATATTATGTACTGGTATTTTTCTAGCCATTAACTTACATCTACTATTTGAATATCGTCTTCATTTAATTTTTCACACATTCTATAGAAGCCTTCCATCTCTGGAAAAGTTTCTAAGAAATTAGTATCTCTGCGCCTGTCGTATTCGTTAAACCATTTGTAGAAATCTATCCTTCCTCTGCGTATTTTTTCATCGTCATATTGTGTAGTTTCAAAATAATCTCGCACTCGTCTAAAACGTTCGTATTCTAACGCACTAAACATTGTACGGTCATCTTCTACAATATTGTCTTTAATAAATTGTAGTATGTCATCAAAGTACGGTAGGAATTCTTCTTTTGGTAACAAATGCATATCGTATTGCAATGGTTCCTTTAAGTAAGGTGTATCGAATCTAATCTTTCTTACATCTGGAGAACTGCCTAAGTTGTTAGGAATAATATCCTCGTATGTCTTGCGCCATTCTAATATCTTTTTTAGGTAATCTTTAAAACTTGTTACACTTAAAATGTTAAAGGTTACCATGTGTGTTATGTGACTTTTAACTCCGCGTAAGTATATATCTTGGTTCTTTTCCCAAAGTTCAATGTCCAATCCAGTACGCAGATACTCAGCACGTTTGCCCCAAGTGTCCATAGAACTAAACATTTTAAATCCACGTATCTTATTATTTTCTGTTAGGTCTCTAACAGCATCAACTAATCTTTCAACACGCCTACTTGTATAACCTAAGTTTGTGTTAATATTAATTTCTATATTAGGTTTAGGGTTATCGCTTAGTTCCTCAAATAGTTTCCATGTTGTCTTATGCAGTATTGGTTCGCCACCTGTTATCCTAAGTATGTTTAAAGTCTCACTAACTTCAGGCCACCATTTCCACCATGCTTCTACATATGGCGAGTCTTCGTCATAAATATCAAACCAATCAATGTCTGCTTGGTGATTGCTTACCATATTATAAGGACCATGTTTTTTAATTTCTTGTCTATAGAGACTGCTATGCATTGGGTGACAGTATCCGCATTTAAAATTACATTCGTTACTGAATGCTATCTCTACATACTCTGGATTAATCTTGTAGTCTGGTGGATTATATAGTATTTCGTTTAATCTGTCTTCTGTGTATATACTTGAATTTCGTTGGTGTCTATCACTAACATGCTTGTCCTCGTCTGGACCTTTACCTTCGTCTAGTTCTTCAACGTTCCAACAGTATTGACAACCGCTTGGCTTCTCACCGTTAAACATTTCTATACGCTCATCAATCTTCTGCGGTGTGTTGTGTAGTACGCTCGGATCGTATTTTAATTCTTGTAAAGGAATGTCATGCGGCTTAGGGTGATAGCAACTATGCGTCTGCCCTCTGTGTAGATAAATTGTAGTGTGATGCCATTTTGCAAGACAGAAGGTTCCGCTTATCTCAGAAGTAAGTAACTTGTCTATCTCTTCAATTCTTTCTATTCGTTCACTCATAGTATTCCTAAAATAGTGGGGGCGAACCCCCACTGATTATCTTACACATTTCCCCTAGTATTACCGTAGTGTACAACTTGCACACCTGCTATGTCGGGTGTTTTACGCCATGGGTCTAACACAATACTTCCTGATGCAAACTGTAACTCTGTTCCGTTTCCTGTAGAAACAGATAAAGCATTGTCGCAATCTGTACGTTTGTGTTTGCCGTTATACCAACCAGGCACAGTATCTAATTGATCACCGTAAGTGATTTCTGGATTATGTGCTAGTAAGTATACACATGGTGTACTGAGTACATCATCTAATGGTACGTCACCTGTTTTCTCATCATAGTAATGTAATTCAAATCCTGCTTTTTGTATGTAGTGTCCTACTAACATACTGCTAGAACCTGCATCATATTCCACCAAAGGCTTGTAAGCCTTACCAACTATGATAATAGGCATGACTGGTATTAATGTTTTTGTTGTAGGGTAGATTGTACCTGCTAACTCCATTAAACGTTTTGCCATGTTCTCTGCTTGTACTTCTCGTGAAAGCATTACAGCATCAAACAAGTCGTATCCTAAATCTAATTCCTCAGCCATCCAACGCAATGCAATGTTATCACGTGGATGACAAGCACCGCCGTCTCCCATTCCTGGTTTCATGTACCCTGGTCCCATAATACGTCTGTCGCTGTTAGCCAATGCATCACAAAC
>TARA_R110001592_G_scaffold304802_1_pt1 | contig 17570 bp, 15 predicted proteins | sample TARA_R110001592 | Tara Oceans TARA_R110001592 (sample SAMEA4398387) | marine metagenome | biome: Polar Biome; feature: [SRF] surface water layer (ENVO:00010504); material: water (ENVO:00002006), including particulate matter (ENVO:01000060) such as... | depth 5 m | reverse complement strand
TATCAAGACAACGAAATCTTCGGTGTAGACGGCGCCCCAGAATCACTCCAGCAGCAACGCCGTACTGCCTTTTATAAGCTGAGCCATTTCTTCCAGGAAAATTGTCCACAGTCTCTTATCAAAAGCGAAGAAATGAAGGGTCAGGTCTCAGATGTAGATTTCACTCAGTATTACCGTGTGCCCTTTCAGTTCAGAAACTTCGTCGCCCGAGAACTAAAAATTGGTGTTATGGCAAATGCATCTCGTGGCACACAAATCAGTGACCTTGACGGAAACTGGTCGCATGACCTAACCGGTGCCTATGGCGTCAACTTGTATGGCTATGATTTTTACAAGGACTGCATCGACGACGGAATCCGTATGACGAGGGGTCTAGGCCCCGTATTGGGGCCATATCACGCTGTTATGATCGAGAACGTACAGCGCCTGAAAAAGATTTCCGGTATGGATGAGGTATCGTTTCACATGTCGGGCACAGAAGCCGTGATGCAGGCAGTACGCTTGGCGCATTATCACACCAAGCGTGCTAAAACAGTAGTTTTCTGCGGTGCCTATCACGGCTGGTGGGATGGCGTACAGCCGGGCATAGGCAACCCTAGACGCGTCAGTGATGTCTATACTTTAAAAGAGAATTGTGAAGACACCTTACGCGTGTTACGCACCCGTAAAGACATTGCCTGCGCATGGTTCGAAAAGGGGGACGCATTTATTTTCTTGTCGGTTATTGCAAAGAAATACTTTGTTCGCTTCAGGCCCTGAGTTAGTCAGCGCTTTTGCTAAGCGTTATGCAAACGTGGCAACGATGACAAGGCCTCCTGGCTTTACAGCTTGCAATACTTTTTTCACGTAAGTATGACGCTGATCTTCGCTTGTTAAAAAATGGAAAACCGCTCTATCGTGCCAGACGTCATAAGCATTCGTCGGAAGTTCCACATCCAATATATCGGCCTCCAACCATTGAACGTCTGAAGCATGTGCACCAACTCTAGCCTTGGCGGTGGCTAATGCGGCACCTGATAGATCAAGGACCGATATATGCGCATAACCATTGGCCAGGATATCGTCAACAAGAGTCGATGCCCCCCCGAATTCCTTTAAGAGATGAGTCTCATGGCCTGCGTCACGGCAGAACCCGGTACTAAAAGTCAGGCTGGCGACGAGACGCAGACTACTAGGCATCAAACATGAGCAGGTGATGGCTAGGTGCCCAGCAGTTTGCGCGATGATATCTGCTCGCGCCTAAACCCGCGAGATAATGGTTAGCAGCCAATACACTGCTGTGAAGTGCTATATCCATCCCATCACTTGAAAATGAGAAAATCACACCGCTTGATCGCCTAGCCAAACTGGCCACTTATATAGTCTCGCGTCGTTTTATTTTGCGGATCATTGAATAGCTGTTCAGTCGGCTGGCTCTCGAGTAACACACCCATATGAAAATGGGCGGTGTCGTCGGCAATTCGCCGCGCCTGCTGCATGTTATGCGTGACAATGACTATGGTGAATTGTTGTTTTAAATCCAGCATCAGCTGCTCAATAACCCGCGTCGAGATCGGGTCGAGCGCGGAGGTGGGTTCATCCATCAAGATCACTTCCGGGCGAATCGCAATTGCACGGGCAATACATAAACGTTGCTGCTGCCCGCCTGATAAACCGGTACCGGGCTGGTGCAACTTATCCTTGACCTCTTCCCATAAGCCAGCAGCCTGCAGTGACGATTCTACCAATTCATCACAGGCACTGCCTTTTTTGACCATACCATGCTTGAGCGGGGCATATACCAAGTTCTCGTAGATGGATTTCGGGAAGGGGTTGGGCTGCTGAAAGACCATACCAATATGCTTGCGCACCGCCACCTCGTCCACGTCCTGATCATAAATATTCTTGCCATCGACCACAACGCGGCCGTTCACGCAAGTGTCGTCTATCAGATCATTCATGCGATTCAGGCAGCGCAAAAAAGTCGATTTACCACAGCCAGAAGGACCAATCAAAGCCGTTATCCGGTTTTTTGCCATCTGCAAATTGATGCCTTTCAGCGCCTGCAGCTCACCATAATAGAAATCGAGTTGATCAGCTACAATCTTGATCTCATCAGAGGCTCTACCATTTGATTTCATACTTCTTCCTTAAATATATTGCTAGCGCATTGAGCATTACCAATACGCTAAGAATGACTATAATTCCCGCCGCTGTTTTTTCGACAAAGGCCCGCTCCGGCATACCTGACCAGGTAAATATCTGCGCGGGTAGAACCGTTGCCGCTTCGGTAAACGATCCGGGGTTATCGGGGATAAAAGCGATCATGCCGACGATAATCAAGGGTGCTGTCTCGCCCATGGCTTGGGCCAGGCCGATGATTGATCCGGTCAGAATGCCTGGCATGGCCACTGGCAGCACATGATCCTTGACAATATCTACACGGGTCAGACCCAGACCATAGCCTGCCTGCCGTATCGAAGCGGGAACGCTGCGCAGGGCGGCACGCGAACTGACGATAATAATCGGCAGCGTCATCAGAGCCAGCGTCATGCCCCCGACCAGCGCTGAGCTTCGCGGCAAGCCGAACAGATTGATAAATACCGACAAACCCAGCAAACCGAACAGAATGGAAGGAATCGCGGCGAGGTTGTTGATATTCACTTCCACAAAGCGGGTAAAACGATTATCCCTGGCAAACTCCTCCAGATATACGGCCGTCATGACCCCCAGCGGAAACGCCAGCACCATGGTGACGATCATGGTCAGCACCGAGCCGATTATCGCCGATTGAATCCCTGCATACTCCGGTATTTTAGAATCACCATGGGTGAAAAAGCGGGTATTCCAGTGCAAGGCGATTTTCCCCTGCTCCTTGAGAGCTTCCACTTGCGCAATTTCGTCGGGAGTCAGCGTGTGGTAATGCTCTTTCATATATTGATCGACCTGGTCAACGGCCAAGGCCCATTGAGTCTGAGTGGTATCCATCAGTGATGGATCAGCCTCGACTTTTTTTGGAATATCGCGTAACCAGGCACGACTGACCAGAGGACGATATTCCTTGTCCACCGCCATACTGGTAAAGCGGGTCGAGGCTTTATTGTAAGTCACCTCTATCTCGATATAAGTTTGCCACACTGCCGGTAACGCAGTGCGCGTCAAGTCGAACAGAAAGAACAGCAAAAAACCCAGGGTCGCGGTCACACATAATTGCGTCGTACGTTTGAAGCGCTTTGCTTGGCGATGGCGCTTGGCCAGCCCGGGATCGTTAAAAGGATTGGAAGTCATAGGCTATTAATCTGATATTTCTTTTTGAATTTACGGATCTGAACCAGAGAAATCATGTTCAGCACCAGGGTTATGACAAAAAGCACCAGACCGAGTGCGAAGGCAGAGAGGGTCTGGGGCGAATCAAAGGCATGGTCGCCCACCAGCGAGTCAACAATGCGCACAGTCACGGTGGTCATGTCTTCAAGAGGATTCCAGGTGAGATTCGGGCGCAAGCCCGCCGCCATCACCACGATCATGGTCTCACCAATCGCCTTGGAAAAACCCAGCAGGCTGGCGGAAATAATGCCCGGAATAGCTGAGGGTAAAACAATAGCGCGAATCGTTTCGCTGTGAGTCATACCGAGGGCTAAAGAAGCCTTACGCTGACTACCCGGCACCGCACGCAGCACATCGTCACTGAGCGAGGTGATAACCGGAATAATCATCACGCCCATCACCACACCAGAAGCCAGTGCGCTATTGTAGGCGGCATCGATACCAAACAGCTCGAAAAACTCAACCATAGCGGGCGCTACCGTCAAGGCCGCGAAAAAACCGTAGACCACCGTGGGAATCCCCGCCAGTATTTCGAGTACCGGTTTAAGCATATTCCGGGTCTTGTTGCCAGCGTATTCACTCAGGTAAACAGCATTCCCCAAACCGACGGGGATGGCTACCAATAGCGCTATGATGGTAATCATAAAGGTACCGGCGAATATAGGCACGGCGCCAAACACACTGTCGTGATGGCCGACGTACCATTGTGTACCGGTAATAAAGGTCCAGAAGCTTTTGAGTTGAAAAAACTCAATCGCCTGAAAAAGTATCGAGAAAAGAATTCCGATGGTAGTAATGATCGACAGGGTAGATGCCACAAACAGGGCCGCCACAGTCAGTTTTTCTTTACCGAATAAAGTCTTTTTTTTGCTTTCAAATTGGAACAAAACGACGAACCATTTTTAGGGTGAATGAAAAGGCCCATCGCAAGTGCGATGGGCCTTCCGGCAGAATCTGCCTTAACAACTAGCGATCAACAGATCAGTCGTTAGTGCCTGCTTTGCCTTTCCAGATGTTGGCGATAGTTGCGCCAGTAATGCTTACCTGGTCAGCGTAGAACAGCAGCGCGGAATCGGCAGTTACACCAGGAATAGCTTCCCAGTAGTTTGCGATGTGCGTCGAATCTGCACTGCCGCCACTGCCAGGGCTCTTGGCTGTCGTTTCAGCGTATATGTCAGCCGCTACCACTTCATTGATCAACTCAAGGCCACCAGAAAGGATCTGCACACCATAGGGGCTGCCACTCAGATCATCCACGGTATCGCTTGTACGATGAGTAACAATCGCCTGACCCGCAGTACCTGTCTGACTCGGATCCTGTGCATCCTTGGAGATGACGGATACGTTGTCGAAGATAGCACCCGCATCATTCTTAAGGTAGATCGCACCGCCAACAGCCTCAACGGTAAGGTTCTTGAAGGTTGGCATAGTTGCCTGGTTCGACTCAGAGCCTACGCCAGTTGTGCCGCCTACAGAGGTATAGCTGTCACTGTCGTTACCGTTCTCGATACCAGAAGAATCGTAGTTGGTTGCATCAACGGTGAACTGCTGAACAAAGGCGTTTTCAACTTTGCCAGTGTAGCCAAGGTCGGTGTCAATGGAATCGTCACCTGCGTCGAACACGTAGAGTCCAGTGGCATTTACCGTACCACCCCAGAACTCAATACCATCATCACTACCACTTAGAACTGCAACATTCTCAATGGTGGTACCGGAACCCACAGCCAGTAGGGACAAGCCATTTAGCTCCTTGTCTTCCTCAACCTCAAAACCAGAGTTCTTGATAACAACGTACCTTAATGTACCGGAGTCATCAGTGGGGTTATTTCCGCCACCTTCTTGTGAACCCGCTTCATAAATTACCGTTCCGCCAATGATCGGAGCAGCACCAATGACAGTCAGGCCACCCCACTGTCCCTGGAAAGTCTTGTCACCATTGTCTCCGGCAACGTCTGCCGCAGAGGTGAAAACAATAGGCTCTGCCTGGGTGCCGTCAGCTTCAATCTTCGAACCTCTGTTAATAGCAAGGTATGAACTCTGAGAGAGGCCAAAAACGGTGACACCCGCGTCAATAGTCAACGTAGCCCCGTTTATCACATTGATCTCGCCATCCAGCGCATAGCGAGTACCTTTGGACCAGCGAGTATCACTGGTGATATCGCTGTTGACTACTTCCGTACTAACAGAGTCCAGCTCGCTGAGAACCCAGCCGAATACACTCTGATCTGCACCGCTTACATCATCGGCACCCACTGCATTGATAGATTCGAAATTAGTGTCAGCAATAACAGTCGAATCATCATTGAGAGTCGTTGCCGAGACAAATACAGAACCAGCGCTTGCCTGAGCTGCCAGATCCCAGTAGGCCTCGATGTGCGTTGAGTCTGCACTGCCGCCACTACTGGCATTTTTTGCAGTTTCGATCGCGAAAACCGCTTCAGGTGTAACGTCGTTATCCAGCACCAGACCACCGGAGAGAACCTGTACACCAAGAGGGTTGCTGCTCAGATCATCTACAACATCAGTGGTGCGATGTGTAACAACCGCCTGACCTGCAGTATCTGTCTGCCCGTCAACCGCGGATGGCTTAACAGTCACATGTACGTTATCAAAAATCGCACCTGCATCATTCTTAAGATAGATGGCACCGCCTACGGCTTCAACGGTAACGTCTTTAAAGGTTGGCATGGTTGCCTGGTTGGGCTCAGTGCCTACACCAGCTGTATCGCTTACAGACGTGTAGCTGTCGCTATCATTGCCATTTTCGATACCAGAGGAATCGTAGTTGGTGGCATCAACAATCCGCTGACGGACGACCGCGTTTGTGATGGTTCCTGTGTACCCAAGATCGGTATCGATGGAATCGTCACCCGCGTTGTAAACATAGAGATTTGTTACGTTGACCGTACCGCCCCAGAATTCAATGCCATCATCGGCACCACCCAGTACAGCGATATTGGAAATCGTTGTACCGGAACCAACAGCCAGCAAAGACAGGCCATTCAGCTCCTTGTCTTCTTCAACTTCAAAACCGCTATGTTTGATGATGACGTAATCCAATATGCCTGAGTTATCCAGAGGATCAGAACCGCCGCCTACCTGTGAGCCAGCTTCATAGGTTACTGTGCCACCGATAATAGGTGCCTTACCAATGATCGTCAGACCGCCCCACTCTCCTTGCGCATCCCGGGTGGAGCTGCCATTAAAATCGGCTGCAGAAGTGAAGATAATCGGTTCATCCTTAGTACCATCAGCGTCGATTGTCGCGCCGGCATTGATTGCCAGATAAGACTGCTGAGTTGCGCCGTAAAGCGTAGTTCCCGCAGGTATCGTCAGCTTTGCACCTTCAACGAAGTTGACTTCGCCATTAATGGCATAAGACTGACCTGAAGTGAGCTCGATATCAGACGAGTAATCACCTTTCAGCTCTTTGTTTGTATCTACATAAGACTGAGTGGTCGTTTCGGTAGTTCCGCCGCTACCAGGATTGGTATCGTTTACAGGGGTGCTTCCGCCGCCACCGCCACCGCAAGCTGTCAAAAATGATGCAGACAGCAGAACACCGATACTGCAGACTGTTTTTGGTTTAGGTATAAACATAATCGCTCTCTTTTTTTGGTTGATTAATAAAAATACAAGTCAACCCTAAATAAAAAATATGACAGATGTATGAATAGTATGTTTATGTTTTATGACAGTTCTGCAAAAAAAAAGCCCGACACAAAGCCGGGATTTTTTAATCAGGATCATGCTTTCAGTTAAGCGTCCTTTTAGTTAAGTATCCTTTAGTTAAGGGCTAAGGCCGACTTCAAGTCTTCCAGCGTCAAACGATCCCGGTTTTCAGCTTTTCTCAGGTTTCTGCTGATGGCTTCAAGCTTCATCGGAACCAAGCCGATTTCTTCGAGTATGCCCCCTTCACCAATGATCATCGGGTTCATAAACATATCAATATATTCTTTCATCGCCGGTACCTGGTCGATATGGTCGTTCTTGACATAAAAAAACAAGCTTCTGGAGATCGGATATTCCTGCGACGCGATATGCTCAATAGAAGGCATCACGCCATTCACCGGAATGCCTTTGATACGGTCCGCGTTTTCCATTAAAAAGCTGTAGCCGAAAATACCCACGGCATCTATATCCTTGGACAGTTTTTTAACAATCAGATTATCGTTTTCGCCGCTGGGGATGTAGACGCCATCAGTTCGAATCAAGCGGTAACCTTTCAAGCCGGCATCGCGATAAATCTTCATTTCCTCGGTTTGATACTGCAATACTATCTCTTCAAAGGCATCTCTAGTTCCCGAGCTAATTGGCGGGCCATATACTTTGATCTTCCGACGCGGCAACTCCGGGTTGACCTCACTCCAGAACTGGTAAGGGTTATCAATCAGATCACTGTTATCCGTATTCGGTACTTTTCTGGACAGTGCCAACAGTAAGTCCCGCTTAGTCACGCGCATATCCTGGTTTTCCATCGCCTGGGCAATGACGATGCCATCGTAGCCGAACATCACTTCGGTGACATTGTGCACGCCATTACGGTCGCATAAATACATTTCACTTAGCGTGATACGGCGGCTGGCATTGGTAATGTCCGGCGTATCCATACTGTTACCCGAACAAAACAGCTTCATGCCTCCGCCGGTGCCGGTAGACTCAACCACAGGCGTCGGGAACCGTGTGACGGCCCCGAACTCTTCGGCGACAAAACTGGCAAAGGGATAAACCGTGGAGCTACCCACTATCTTGATTTGGTCTCTTGCGTGCACCGCAAAGGTTGCGCACATTGTCAGTACGGCAACGAGAATCACTTGCGTATATCTCATGGTAAAGACTCCATTATGAATTGGGATTGTAGGGTTGAATCTGATTTCAAGGGAAAGGTTCGTTGTTGTTGATCCGCTTGAATCAGCGTAAGACGCTGGTTGACCGCATCATATTCTATGGCGCGAACCGGTTTATTTGACTCGCCACCGGCTTGCAGGGCCATAACACGCACAGGCTCAAACAAGCCGGCATAGGATTCCGCGCGCTTTTGTAACTTAAGACATTCCTGTCCATAGATGCTCTCTAGGTATTTAAAGCCTTGGCTACACTGTCCTCCATCTGCCTGTTCCGAGTCGAAAAAGCTAGCAAAGCGGGCATTTCTCAAGCGGAATTTGGTTTTTAACGCGGCGCCCTGCCCCAGTTTGTGGTAAGTAACTGAGCGGCCATCAAATAGCACTCCGTAAAGTGTTCCTTGAGTCAGGCTCTTAGCCAGCTCTGCGATAAATACATAAAGATTGCCGGAATACTCAGCATCCAGCAGGTACAGGGTTTGCGCATCGGGCATGAGCATGATCTGCGATGCTGCTAAACGACCCACACCATAATCCTTGATCACTTTGGTCTCTCCGGCGATTTCCGACAGAATGACCTCAGCCAACCAGCCATAATGATAAGGGTTTACCAGCTCTTTATTGCCTTTAAAAAACGGAGCCATCTCCTCTACAAATTTCTCCGGAGCAGCCGTATTAAGATCGGTACTTTCACTGAAAAGCAAACTACCCCAAGGGCTTTTGATCCCTGAGCCAGGTCTGGTCAGACCTGAAATGGGCTCCAGGTCGAGTGCGTGGGTGTCTACGTAGCTGTCATCTACGTAGCTGTCAAGGTCTGCACTTCGTTCGGATAAATAAGCACTACCCAGGCTATCGTTGAAAAGCGAAACTGCGTAGCTTTGTTTCCCGCCCTCTCCCGCAACAACAAACTCATGGTGACTCACCTGCCCCTTATGAATAAGAGGGTCTTCCCCGATCATCACGGGTGATTGCTGATAGTCCCGAGCCAGACCGAAAATATGGCGACCAATCACTTCACCAGAAGTCAACTCTGAAGCAATAGTATTGGTCCCATATAGGGCGCAAATCACACTGATCAGTAAAAACGTTTGTGAATTCATCTGTTTCATAGTTAGTACTTCATCAAAAACGATAAATTGAATGATCTACCAGGTTCATAAGCTTCTGCCACCTGGTCTCCCTGGTGAACTTCCACTGAGGAAGCCAGTATGTTGGAAACTTTGAATCCGACGCTGTAACCAATTTTTTTCATCTGCTCATCATAGGTATCGTTAATCCGCCATTTCACAACAAAATCGAGCTTTGAAAACGGCTGCTCATAATAGTCAGGAGCACCGAACGAACCCAGCGCGATAATTCTTTCGCCATACTGGTTGAACGCCAATATGGCACTACGCCCAGTGTTGATATTGTCGTAGCCCATATTGAAGTTAAAGACGTAAGGTGACTGTCCCTGCATAGGGCGATCAGTCGTCGTTAACTCTTGAATAAACTGGTCATTGCTACTTTGATCAAGCTCAATGTTCGAATCAATGGACGCGAAGTTCATCGATATAAAGTAGTCATTGAAGTTGTTCCCCAGGAAACCAAGCTTTTTGCGCAAACCAATCTCAAAGCCACTTGAGGTCGCTCCCAGAGCATTGCGGTAGGTAACGATCTTGTTACCTGCCTGTGAGTTGGTATCTATATTGACAACCGTCTCGATCGGGTTGGTAAACTCTTTCTGGAACAAACCAAAATAAAACATTTCATCGTAACTGATGTACCATTCGTACTTGAGGTCGATATTATCGATAGTTGTGTATTCCAGATCCGGGAAACCAAACACGATGTCCTCTGTGATCGGGTCCTTAAAACGATTGGGACTGAATTCTCTGAAGTCAGGCCTGCTAAGAGTGCTGGAATAAGCCAATCTGAGCTTTTGATTATCTGTAATGCTGTAGTTAAGCATTATTGAAGGCAAGGTATCGTCAGTTTCCAGCGGGTCGTAGGCTTCGCCGGACTTTGTATCAACCAACTCCTGCGTCGAACTCTCCATGCGAACACCTGCAATCAGTTCTAGGTCACTGCTTAGCGACAGAAGCTGATTGATGTAGAACGCGCTCACATCCTGTGTTGCTGTATAGGCATCATCCGATCGGTAGTTGCTGGTCAATTTCAGATTACCATCATCCACGTTTGCTTGAGTGAATACGCTGTCGATATCGGTAAATACGTCGGTTCCAAGACTATGCTCGGCCTTGAAGCGCCGGTTATCCAATGATCGGGACTTGCTGTAGTCGAATATACCGAAGCTGATTGAGTGATCAAGACCGTTAAATTCGAATGGCAATTCAAAATCCAGCCGCAGGTTGTCAACTTCATCCTTGAGGTCTGAGTAGAGAAACCAGATATCCTTGTTTAATGTGAAATCGGTTGTATCCGACGTTTTCTCGTAGGTGTACTCAACCGTGCCTGGCTCATAACGGGTAGCCTCTGCCGTCTCAACATCCCAGGTAATATTGATGCCCTTGAAGAGGCCTCCCCAGTAAGGGCTTAAATCAAAACGGTGCACACCATTTAATTGATGCACGACCAGCGATTTCTCTACATAGGAAAGGTAGGCACGTTCCTCGTCATCAATACCTGGCCCTTGCGCCCCTCCATCCTTTTCACTGAAGGTGGTCGACTCGGTATTGTCGAAGAAACCCAGAAGCGTATATCTGAGTTGATGTTCCTTTTTATCTCCAACGCTGAGGCTAAACAGCCCGCCTGTCTTTTCACTGAGATCAGTCTGCTGATAATCAGAACGCTCTCCGGCTGTCAGGGTTTCATTGGGGATATCATAGAAGGTATTGAATTTGGTCGCTTCCTTTGTATCCTGATCAGTCGACCCATAAAGAGTGCCCACAAAACCGTACCTGAGACCACCCGATGTCTTGAAACTCTGCCCTGCATCAAATGCGACCTTGTATCCCGGCTTAAGCCTAGTACTGCCAAGATTGTAACTACGATAGTTAGCGATCGCAGAGTTCACTGCAGCTAATTCCTCCTCCGTGTACCCAGGTACACCAATAGCCGGAAATCCGCGTTGCAGCTCCTGAAAGTTTGCGCTTTTTTCAATGATATCCGCAGGCAAACCACGGCTGTTATCGTCATTGGTTTTAAATGATTCGCCGGTTCTCTCGAGGTAAGTGGTTCCCACGTTAAAGCTGATGTAGTTGTCCTGCTCGGGTATCTCTTTCGACTCAATAAGCACGTCGCCACCAGCGAAGGTACCAGGCAGATCCGCACTCCAGGTTTTCTGGATAGTCATCGATTGAATGACGCTGCTTGGGAAAATATCCAGCGGAACAACCCGCTTGGTGGGCTCAGGAGACGGTATGTGCAAGTTGTTCAGCATTACCACTGAGTAGCGCTCACCCAGACCACGAACATAGACGTACTTTCCATCCACAATGGTGATGCCGGTAACGCGTTTCAGCGCATCAGCAGCGGTCGAATCACCCGACTTACTGAATTGCTCACTGGAAAGCGCATCCCCTATGACACTACTGTCGCGCAAATCAATAAAAGTCGACGCCAGACTACCCTCAACCACCGGCGCCGTGACTACATATTCATCCAACACGATATCCGATTGCAGCAGCGCCACCGTTGCTTCCATACTCTGATTCGGTTTGACCGTGAGATCTTTTACCACCTGCATAACGTACTTAGGGTGTACCACCGAAATATCGTAGGGCCCGGCGGATAGCTCAAGCTCGGCGACACCGTTCTCATCGGTTTCCGCTTCGACGCTGTAGCCCCTGAAATACAAGCGGGCATTTGGCACCGCTGCATTGCTTGTTTGATCACGAACGGTCAGCAGCAAAGTGCCTTTCGGGCCGCTTTGCTCCTTAATTTCTGCCTGCTCGAAGCTTTTACGGTAATCAGCTAAGGGCAGGTCCAGCTCCACCTCGGCCGAATCCCGAGTCAGATTGAGAAATATCTGGCTGTTCAGTTCATTGGCAAGATCGACTTCGGTCAGTGCGAACAATTCATCATTTTTGTAATAACCGATTTCGTAGCGATCGGCCGGCATATCAAAGTTGGCCAAACCGAAGCTATTGGTCAGTTTGGCGGTCTCGCCGACTTTGATGAGGATATCCTGCTGCGCCACGCCTTCCTTGAAGACAAACACATAGAGGTTGTCTGCCAGTTCGTCAGCAACTGTTTCAGCACTGAGGGCAAGACTGGCCGTGTTCAATAGCACGGTAAAGATTAAAAACTTAAAGGCATTCAAGGGATTCATTACGACATTTCTCTATCTGCTTGAATAAGTGGGAGGCTTTGGCAAAAAGTTGACTGTCCTGAACAGACTTCAGGTAGTACATTGCCTTGTCGAATTCGCGATTGCGAAAATGCGCATAACCAAGGGCGTAAACGATGCGATCATCTTCCAGCAGGCCGTAACGTTTCAGGGCGTCTGTTTTGGCGACCAGGGCCTCATAGTCTTCGAGTTCGATGTCGATACCCAGACGTAGCCGGAACTTTTCTTTCTGATCGATGATACGACGATTGAGTTGCAGACTGCGCACCGGATCACCGGCACGTAGATAAAGCGTGGCTGCCTTCTCGGCAAAGCGGGGGAACTTGATCGATGCCCAGTCAAACACCAACGCGGCGCTAATATAGGCTTGCTGGTCGATATAGACCTGACCGAGCAATTCGAGTAACTGCTCATCACCGGGATGCTTGAGCACCGCCTGTTCCAGAAGTACTGCAGCACGGTCATACTGTTTGTTCTGGCGTAAGGTGTAGCCTATGGTCAGGTAATCTTTGGGCGTATACTCGGAACGGGCCAGATACTGATCCGCATATTGCTGCGCCTGCTGAAAAAAACCCAATTCAACGAGGTAGTAAAACTTCTGGCTGTAGAAGCGCGCGAACTCGGGGAAGCGTTGGATACCCTGATCCAGCACGGCCCAGGCCGATTGCATATCATTGAGCTGTTTAAAGGCCTCAGCCTTAATGACGAACATCTGCTGGTTTTCCAGTGCCTTTTCCCCGGCTTTATCCAGGGCATCTATCAATGCCTGGTAGTTGTGCTTCTGCCAATGGTTGCGGGCAATGTAGATATACAGGGAAGGATTGTCCTGACCGCGTTTGATCGCTTCTTCCAGAAAAATATTCGACAGCACCGGATAACTCAGCTTGTGATAGACCACACCCTTCAAGGTGTAGTACTGAGCAAAATCAAAATCCTTGCGTTTGACATTAACTTTCTCCAGCACGGTTTGACTTCGCTGAACATAGCCATCCTGCAGCAGCGTCGCCCCGAGATTCAGATAATCCACGGGCGCCTCTGCGGCCTTGACCGAAACGCTGAGCATCAATATAAAAGGTAGCACTAATAAGGCGGTTAAAATTTTCATGACATCAATTCAACTTAAACACGATTTTTTGCGTGGCCCAAACTTTGACCTTCTTACCGTTATAGGTCGCAGGCTCGAACCGCCATTGGCGAATGGTGCTATCCGCCTGCAAGTCAAAGATCTCTTCCGGTTCGGATTCAAGCACTTTTACATCTTCAACACGTCCATTTTCATCAATCAGCACATTCATGCTGACAAAACCGCTTACACCCTGTTTGCGGGCCAGTTCGGGATAGACGATAGGCGAACGTTTGATCACCCGAGGCGGCGTATCGACGCTGCTCTTGTCCATCGGTCCGCTGTTTTTAGCGTTCAATAAATCATCATCTTCGAACTCGGCAAATTCAGTTTCATCAAACTGGGGTACGCCAAAACTCAGACCACTACCTCCGAGGGCGCCTCCCAGATCCACCGGCTCGACCGAGGGCAAACTCTCGGTGACACGGCGAGGCTGTTTTTTGGGTTTAGCTTCGATCTCTTCTTTCTTGATCTGCTTTTTTTTTTCAATATCGAAGTTGCTGACCGTCTTCTCGAACATATCTCGATCCATGTCGGTCTCGTTGAGACCAATCACCAAGGAAAAGATCAGATAAGGGATCGCAATTGCAGCCACCAGGGCTATGAAACGCGGGTACAGCCTTGTCATGGTTTAAAGCCCTGTTTCCTGTTCCGTTGCCACACCGACATCTGTGGCCCCGGAAAGTTTGCTTTGATCGACCACTCTTAACACCGTCTTTGCCGGCACATTTTCATCCGTGACCACCAATACCGACTTATTGGTACTGACGCGCAGCATGTCTCTCAATTTGCTTTGCAGGCTGTAGATGCGGACTTGTTGATTGTCCACATAGACATCGCCCTGGTTATCTATAAAAACCCGGATAGCCTTGGTCGAGGCGGCTACACCACTGGCCGCGCTGGGACGATCCAGATCCAGTTGCATATCCTTAACGAAAGTGGTGGTGACCATAAAAAAGATCAACAGGATAAAGACCATATCTATCAATGGAGAGATATCGATCTGAGCTTCTTCTTCACTTTGATTTCTGTATCGCATGGTTTCTCGCTTTAGTTGCCTTTCGCTTCGGCGCACACCAGATCACGCAACTGATCCAGCTCGTAGCAGATATTTAATTCACGTCGTTCCAACATCCTACCCATCAACAATCCGGGAATGGAGATGGCCAGGCCCATTTGAGTGGTGAACAGGGCCTTGCTGATCCCCCCGGCAATACCACCAGACTGGGAAAACAAGGCCATGTCTGCCAGGGAATCGAAGGTTTCAATCATCCCGTCTACCGTTCCCAGTAAACCTAACAGCGGTGCAACAGCCACCAGCGATCGGATAAACCGTTTGTGGCGTCGAAGCTGCGCTTTGATGACGGCAAACTCCTCATTGATAATTGATTTCATCTGACGCCTGTTATCAACCTGTTGCCAGGTTGCCACCGCAAAACGCGCAGCCATGGCAGCCGATGACCCGGTATGCAGATCATTTTTTTTGGCTTTGCGAATCAGCTCACGCGGATTCATTTTGCTGTTCTTAATCGTCAGCAGCCGAAAGATCAGTGCGTACCAGAGAGCAACGGCGACCAATACCAGCGGCCACATAACAAAGCCGCCCAGTATTAAATATTCCTGTAATAAATCGGGACCTGCCCAGATATTCATCATCAATCAACCTCAGCTTCAGGACTGATATGAAGTTTTGTGGGTGTTGATCATATGCAGCGCGGCGCGCTCCAAATCATTCTTGGTGCGATTACCCCAGCTGGACAGCATATTCCCCAGAAGCAATAAGGGGATCGCCACAACCAAACCGAACTTTGTCGTTAGCAAGGCTTCTGAGATACCGCTAGACAACAGCTTGGGATCGCCGGTGCCAAACTCGGTAATGATGTCAAAGGTGCTGATCATACCGGTCACAGTACCCAAGAGACCGAGCAGCGGAGAAATGGCCGCAATCACAATGATGAGCGTGCCGAAGCGATCAATGCGTGAACTTTCATAAAGAATCGATTCGCTGATCACGTCTTCAATATGATCCCGGTCACGATCCAGATTGCGTAGCGTTGCCGCGACGACACGGCTGGCGCTGCTCATCTTGCTTTTGCAAATTTGCAGTGCGCTGTCGAGATTGCCACTTTGCATTTCCTGACTGACTTTGGTAGTAATTTTATGCGTATCGGAACTGAACATCAGCAAGTAGGCCACACGTAACAGCACCAGCACCGCACCTAACACGCCAAATCCAAGAATGATTTTGGCGATCAGACCGCCTGCTTCTAGCTCATCAAGAAAGCTCTTCGCGTCCTGTTTTTCCATCGCTTGATCTGGATTATCAAACAAGAGTACATCGAGTGTTTCGGGGCGTTTGTTGTCTGCCATTAATCTGGCCGTGTCTGCCGTGGCGGCATCCCAGACCTTGAACTGCCCCTCACCCGCTGGCGCTAATGTACCCGCGCCCTGATCGGAAATTCCATAACGTGCAATGCGACCGGCATGAATGATTTTACCTTCGGTCAATTCGCCCTGACGTGTAAAGAAAGATCCTTGGCGTTCGAAGACTTCTCCGTCCCGGGCAATCAGCTCATCTGCCCTGGCAAACGCCGCTGACAATTGCTGATCCTGCTCCAGAGCCTGATCAATCTGAATATCGGATTTTTCCAACGATTCCAGTGCCTGCAGCAGAGTCGTTTCCAGCAGCAGCGCGTCATTGTCATTGAAATTCGCATTACGCGAGCCTTCCAGAATCTGTTGATTGAGTCGATCAACCTTGTTTTGTTTGGTCAAATACTGCTTCTGCAAGTGATCGATTTCTGAAGTGACCTGGTTAAGGGAGCCATCGTTACTGCCCTTGAGACTCTTCAGGCGCTGTTCCAGCGCCTGTTTTTCGGCAACCAGATAGGCATATTCTTTTTGGTAGGCAGAGGCCAATTCATCAGCCTGTGCGGAGGTCGCAAAAAAACAATAGATAATTAAGATGATTAAAGCGCGCATATTAACCCTGAGGAAGATAGTTAGGAACGTTGAAAAGACCGTTTCGAATGTTCTTGTTGAAGGAATCAAACAGGTAATCCAACTGACTGCTTGTTGTCTTGCCGTCCAGGGACTCCTGCTGCCATTCACCGCTTACTTTACGCAACACGCCATATTGGTTGTCTTGGGTTTTGTAAAACATCGCCAATTTGCCAATCCTTAAGACCTTGACCAGCTTGTTGTCCCCTTCAACCTGAAGCGATTCGTTATACAATCCGCTGCTGCGACCCAATATCAGCTCGTCTTCGACAAAGGCCCAAAGTTGATTGGCAGCTTTGTTAGGCGTTATCAGGCTGGTATTCAGCTTGTGCGTAATTTCATCCAGCGCATCCAGTCGATCCTGGCGTTTGAACGGCAGTGACTGGGCGACAGTTTGGCGTAGCTCAGTGATAGCCGCTTGCAGAACCGGCGTTACCTCATCATAGGCGGCGCGTTTTTGACGATTTTCCTCGAGAAGTTTGTCAAGTTCGCGCTCCAGATCCTTAATGTTTAATTCAGCACGGCTGTTTTTAACTTCAAGGTCACTTTGCTGGTTTGCAAAGGCTCGAACTCTATCGTTATAACGACTTTTTTCGAAATTGATTTCATCATGGAGCTGACCAATATCCTGACGGATTTTGACAAGTTCCCCGGAAAGGTTCTCCAATGACTGGAGGCGCTCATCTGAAAACACTTGGCCAGTCAAAGCAATTAACAGAAAGGTAAATATTACTTTTTGCACAACGGATACTCTCGTAATTGGGCTTGATTTATTTCCCAAGAGATTATCCATGAATTGTTACAAACAGATGAAAATGTACAAAAAACATCAAAAGAGCTTGCGATGGGTGTAATTCACCTCAAACAGAATCGGCACCCGGTCAAATAAGTGCCACGTATCGATTCTTTACACCATTACTTCAGTAGCCTGTCTACGCCATCGTAAACGCGTAATCTGCATTGTTATTGAGATTCCAGGGATTTCAAATAATCATAAATTTCAATCTGC
>TARA_R110001592_G_scaffold19847_11_pt1 | contig 17589 bp, 16 predicted proteins | sample TARA_R110001592 | Tara Oceans TARA_R110001592 (sample SAMEA4398387) | marine metagenome | biome: Polar Biome; feature: [SRF] surface water layer (ENVO:00010504); material: water (ENVO:00002006), including particulate matter (ENVO:01000060) such as... | depth 5 m | reverse complement strand
TTACGTTTTATGGCACAGGAACTTGGGCTAGGTTACGACTTGTTTGATAGTGTAATGCGTAGTAGAGAAGTACAAGCAGAGAATATGGCTAAACGATTAATGGAGTTAGCAGGTCCACGCAGGACTTCAGCAATGAAAAAAATGCGTTTACCTCCAGAGCTACCAATCATTATAGTCGGTAAGGCTTACAAGCCGTTAGTAGAATATGAAACAGGTTCTAGCAGTATGCTTGTAGGACACTACATTGAACAACAAGGCTATGACCTACATTACTATGATGAACGAACAGGCGATATACCTTTTAAATATATTCTTAAGAAACCAGCAGTATATTTACTTGCACATAATCCAGAAGTTACTTACGGTGACCAATTAGATACAGTACCTGGTTGGTATGATAACCATAACGTATCTGATTGTGATACTGCATTAGTATCAACTGGTAATGGAACTAAATTAAAATTTGCTAAAGGTAGTATTGTAGTTGACCCGTGGCGTAAGACACCTAACATTAAAAATGTTAAAGTTATACATTATGGTAACACCAGGGAAATAAAATAAGGATATGGTACGAGATCAGGAAATAATTGACCACATCCTTTCTAAATGGGGTAGTGAGGAAGAACAACGAGAACTGAATGAACAGTATCGTTATACTCCTCCATACCCTACATTACATCTAGAAGACTTTCTTCCGGAGCAATGTTTAAAAAATCTTTATGAAGAAAGCCAAACAATACCTAAAGAGTATTGGAGTACTTTTACTAGAGCTAAAAGTTATATGGAAGAATGTAAAGATTTAAAAGAGGCACCACAGGCTAGACAACTTGTTAGTGCTATGCATAGTCCAGAGATATTAAAATGGATGAGCAAAATATGTGACGTTGGTCACTTACTTCCTGATCCGTATCTTGTGGGGGCAGGCTACATGAAAAGTTATAAAGGGGATAGTTTAAAAATACATTCCGACTTTAACTGGAACGAAGAATGTCAAACGCATAGGGCACTAAGTTTTATTCTTTATTTTACACCAGACTGGAATCCAGAATGGCATGGAGACCTACAGTTTTGGGACTTCAATAAAGAACACAAAGTATCTAGTTATCCACCTAAGTGGGGTAACATGGTGTTATGGAAATATCATAAACGTGGATTCCACGGGCACCCTAATCCTATTACATGTCCTGAAGACAGGTTCAGAGTAGGCTTTAGATTATTTTATTTTGTAAGCGATAGTGTTCATGACTGGAGAGATCCACCACACAAGAGTTTGTATTGGTATGATAAAGATAACAACGAGCCATACCACGCAGGCGAATACGGACATGGAAAGATAGATGACAAGTGAACTAGATAAAGAACTAATAGAAAGTTATAGAGGCGGCAGAGCTTTACAAGACAAAGACGTAACTCTGGAACTAGAAGATTTCTGTAAAAGTACTACACGTTGGGAAGGGTTCTTCCAAGCAGACGGTAATGCAGATTTACACAATGTCTTTATATCCTCTATGGTTGACTGGATACAAAATAACAAACGTAATAACATTATAGGCATAGACCACTTTCATCATGCCTCAATGACCAATGGAACATCAGAAGCATTCCAAATGTTTATGATGAGACACAACAAACGAAACTTTAGATTCTTTAAAGGTGACTTTATGATGCATAAAGTTGCTAGTAATGTTATGGGTAATAAATGGGATTGGATACACTATGCAGATGAGATTGTAGTAGGTCAAGCCGTAATAATTAGTTGTCCGTTTAGTGATTTTGGTGCGGAACACGAACAAATGGAAGAACTGCTAAATACATGTGATAGACTAAATGTTCCTGTATTAATAGACATGGCATACTTTGGTATGTGTCATGATATAGAAATTGACTTAACTCACAAGTGTATAGAGGAAGTTACTTTCAGTTTAGGCAAAACATTCCCTATCATAGGAGCAAGAGCTGGTATACGTTTACAAAAGAAACAAGTAGACGATGCTGTATTGTTTGCTAACCAACATGGTATAATCAATAACTTTGGTGCGTTAATTGGTCTTACATGTGTTGAGAGTTGGACTAGTGATTATATTGTAGCCAAATACAAACAGTCACAACTAACAGTCTGCAATGCACTTAATGTTAAACCTAGCAAGTGCATTATATTCGCAACCAGCGAAGAAGAATTATGGGCACCACTGAACAGAGGCAATAAATCTAGCCGCTTATGTATAGCAAAGGATATAGAAATAGAGTATGACTACACCACAGACAACGACTAACCAACTAGGGTATACATACGAACTAGATGGTGAAGAGTATAAGAACTTTCAGGTTCCTTATAAGACATGTGCTTTGTTGTGGAGCCACATTGCCAACGAGCCTGGTGGAACATGTCGTACATGTTGTATTGCAAAAGACAGAATAAAAGATAAGAACGGAAATGAAATGAACTTGGCAACAAGTACATTAACAGAAGTATTACAGAGCGAGTTTGTAAAAGAGATAAGAGACGAACTTAGAGAAGGCGGTGAACCTGCTAACTGTGAAACATGTTGGATTGACGAACGTAACGGAAAAGAATCTAAACGCATACAGTACAACGAGTACTGGAAAAACTTTTATGGTGACCAACATACAGTTTGGGAACAAGAGCCAACTAAAGTTATTGACGCACAATTAATATTTGATAATACATGCAATCTAAAATGCAGAAGTTGTAACACTAACTACAGTAGTAAGTGGAGAGAAGAAGCAGTAGACAGAGGTGTACCGTTTTGGGAGAACAATGCTCCAATTAATATGATGGACGAAGATAGAAGTAAGTTTTGGACTGAGTTAGATAATTGGACAAACGATATATTACGTTTAGAGATAATGGGTGGCGAACCTTTTTACATGAAACAGTTTAGAGAGTTTGCAAGATTGTTAATAGAAAAAAAGACAGCCCAACGTATTAGTTTAACATTAAGTACAAACGGAACTGTGGCAAATAAAGAACTACTAGAGTCTATGGCTACTAACTTTAAAGACTTAGCATTTAGTGTAAGCATAGATGGTGTTGAAGATAAGTTTACATACTTAAGGCACCCTGGTAATTGGGAAGAAACAAAAGCAAACTTAGATTACTATTACGAATTACATAACAGTCTGTATCCATGTAATGTACAAATAACACATACTGTTACAGCACTTAACATTATGTACTTGCCAGAGTTTTATGAATACTTTAAAAACAGATGGCCCAATTTTAAAATATGGAATAACATAGCACACTATCCTAAGTGGATAACATGTGCCGTACTTCCAGCAAGTGCAAAAAAAGAGATTACAAAAAAACTTCATCGCTACGACTTTGGAGTTTATCATTCTGAGATAGAGAGTTTAATAGACTATATGAATACTCCACTATACAGTAATGGTGAAAGTGTTCCTGGCAACATAAGAAGTAGATTCGATAAAGCGAAACTACTAATGCTAGATAACAGAAACATAGAAAAGAAATATGATACATTTAAAAACCAGATAGCAGGAGGAGACATTTATCGGCAAGAAAATTTTACAGAAGTTTTTACAGAGCTTCACGAGTTGATAAAAGATAGTTTTGATTACGAAAAAGAAACGGATACTGTGTCGAGAGAAGGCTTTAAAAAGTTGAGTGCAGAGGAGTATGGATAATGAGTAGACCGGACACTTATTGCCCTTTACCTTGGCAACATTTAGCAACACACCCACATGGTGGTGTTACGTTATGTTGCATATCAGACCACACCGATGGATTAAACCGTGCTAGGAATTTTAAAGGAGAGTATGATGAATTTCTAACGTTGAATAACGAAACAATAGAACAACATATGAACAGTGACTATTACAAAGAAGTCCGTTTACAAATGTTGAATAACGAGATGCCGAAGGCATGTATGAGGTGTTACAATGAAGAAGACAATGGAATCAAATCAAAGCGAGACCATGAGAAAACAGTTTTTCCACAAAACTCCAGTGATTGGGCGAGTGGGATTACTAGGCAAGATGGGAGTATTGATATGGATCTTCGTTTTGTCGAGCTTCGTCTTGGTAATGTATGCAACGTCCGTTGTCGTACATGTAATCCTGCAAGTAGCTCTAAGTGGCTTGAAGATTACAAAGACATTGTGGAGAAGGCTGACTTCGTTAATAAAGGGTACCTTGGATTAGATTATCCAAAAGATTTTAAGTGGGCAGAGGATGATACTTTCTATGATGACTTGTTTGAGTCAGCACCAAACTTAGAAGTATTATATATTAATGGAGGGGAACCAACATTAATTAAACAACACTGGACTTACTTGAAGAACCTTGTGGAGAGTGGACGTAGTAAAGATGTTACACTATGGTATAACATTAATTGTACTATGTTACCACCTATTGCTTTAGAGCTATGGCCCCAGTTTAAAGAAGCAAGAATATGTTTAAGTATAGATGACTTAGATGATAGGAATGCTTTCATAAGAACAAGCACCAATTGGAATGCTGTTCTTAAAACTATAGACACACTAAAGCAACATGAGGACAAACTAACTTTGCGTATTACACAAACAGTTAGTGCATATAACTATGCAACATTACCAGAGTTTTTTGAATGGGCGAAACAGATTGGGATAGAAGTTGATATGAACTTCGTGTATGACCCTGATTACCTAAGCCCTGCGGTTATACCGGTTAAGGCACGAGAGTTGATACATACAAATTTCAGAAAACAAATGGGGAATGATTATAAACTTGGGAACTTGTTAAGCATGTATAATAATGATGTTGAGCAAGAACTTAAATGGGAACAGTTTTGTCGTTACAATGATTTACTAGATATAAATGATGAATCAGAGTGGCGACAAACTTTCACAAAACTAACAGGATATATTGAAGATGCAGGACATACTACAGTATACTAAAACGAAAGGCGACATGCTTAGGTGGACAGCTCATGCTGGACTGCTATATGGTTTGTTTGCTGGACCTAGTAACTACTGGTGGATAACACTAGCAGTATACTTTTGGTTTGCTAGTATAGGACTGTTTGTTGGACAGCATAGATACTTTGCCCATAGAAGTTTTGAGACAAACAAGTTTTGGGAATGGGTACTAAACATAAGTGGTACCTTAGCAGGTTTATCAAGTACCTTTGGTTACATTGTTAAACATAGAGAACATCACAAAGCAAGTGATACAGAATTAGATCCACATAGTCCACACCACATGAGTTCGTGGAAGAGTTGGACATTAGGATTAAAAGACGAAAAGTATGATATAAAACTAGGTAGAGATTGGATTAGAAACAAAGGAGTAATGAGTACACACAAATACTTCTTTGGCTATACGACTGTTTATACGAGCTTACTTGCAATCATAGACCCATGGCTTTGGGTGTATGCATATTTAATTCCAGTTAGTCTGTGTGTATGGGCGACTGGTGCCTTTAATACATGGGGACATGGTAAAGGACTAAGTTGGTTAGGATACCGAACTTGGCAAACAAACGACAAGAGTGTTAACCATTGGTTGGTTAACTTAATAACATTTGGAGAAGGGTGGCACAACAATCATCATAACGATCCGCGTAATTATATACACGGAGAAGAACATTGGTGGGAGTGGGACCTTAACGCATGGATAATAAGACTGATAAAGAATTAGAAGACCTAGTCAACGGTGACGCCTTTTGTGTCCTTCCTTGGATACACATGCACCCATGGCCCGACGGTAGAGTATTTACTTGTTGTTTAAGTGAACATGATACACCAGTGGGTAACTTGAATAGAGAAACATTGGCAGAGGTTTACAACGGCGATGTAATGAAAAAGTTTAGAACAGACATGCTTAACAATAAAAAGATATCTAACTGTAACAGATGTTACGAGCAAGAAGGATATGGACATGATACATTAAGAATGCGTAGTAACAATGAGTTCATGCAAGACCATGAGAACTGGTTACATAAAAAAGATATAGTTAAGAGTACAGAAGAAGACGGTTTCGTTCCAGGCGGTGTAAACATGACTTACGTGGATATGCGATTCAGTAATATATGTAACATGAGATGTAGAACATGTGGACCGGACCTAAGTAGTAATTGGTTTAACGATGCAGTTGATAGTGAGTACAGTAAGACTCCAGAGACAGCAATACTACAAATACAAAAAGGTAAAACATATGACTTCATGCAACAGTTTGACCAGTACTTACCTACAGTAGAAAAGATATACTGGGCAGGCGGTGAGCCATTGATGATGGACGAGCATTGGTACATAATGGAAAAACTTGTAGAGCAAGGTAGAACACAAACGCAATCACCTATGCGTATTTTTTATAATACTAATTTTAGAAACTTAAAGTACAAAGACAAAGATGCTATAGACCTTTGGAAAAACTTTGGTAAGAATGTTATTAGTATAGGTGCAAGTTTAGATGCTAGTGGTGAACGTGGAGAGTATATTCGTAAAGGAACTATATGGACTGAGACTGTTAAAAACAGAGAACGTATGAAGAAAGAAATACCAATGGTAGACTTTAACATTAGTTGTACCGTCAGCATGTTTAATGTTTTAAATGTTGTAGACTTTTATGAAGAAATGGTAGCAACAAAAATGATTGGCATACAAGACTTTGCTGTTAATATATTATTAGGCAAACACATACATAGATGTACAGTACTGCCTGAACGTTACAGACGTAAAGCACAAAAAGATATAGAAGGATTATTAGAAAGAATTAAAGATGACGATCCATTAGGAAGAGTCACAAACACATTTAAAAGTTTACACCAGTTCCTAGATGATGACATGAGTCACTTAATGTTACAAAGTATGAAAGAAGCAAAAGAGATGGATAGGTTTAGAAGTGAAACATTGTTTGAAGCAATACCAGAGCTAGGAGAAATTGAGGAACTAGTATACCTATACGAGAATGCCGAGACACTACAAAGCGATTTTAATGTTGCCAAGTATGACTTTGCAAAAGGAGATAATACAGTTGAGTAACTTGCCAGAACATTTTTGCATACTACCTTGGATAAACCAAGAAGCTCGTACCAATGGAGAAGTTGGTGTATGTTGTGTTATGCAAGAAACTGCACCGGGTATTAATTTAGCAGATGGCAATACATTAAAAGACGTATGGGATAGTAAATGGTTAGGAGATTTAAAAGCAGACTTCTTAGCAGGAGAGAAACCTAAAGCATGTTACAACTGCTGGGCTGAAGAAGATGCAGGAATGGAAAGCAAACGTAAAAGAGAATTAGTTAAGTTTAATCATCACACAACTAACCTAGAACATTTAAAACCTAAGAGTATGGATTTAAAATTAGGAAGTATATGTAATACCAAGTGTAGGATATGTACAAGTTTTGCAAGTAGTCAGTGGGTGCCAGAAGAACTAGAACGTGATGGCGATACTAATCAGTTTGCAAAAGTAATGGGAAGGCTAGGACGTTGGCCCGAACTGAATGAAAAATTCTGGGAAGACCTAGAAAGCCAAATAGAAGAAGTAGAGAGTTTAGAATTCTTTGGAGGCGAACCATTTTTAATTAAAAGACATTTTGATATACTACAAACATTAGTAGACAAAGGAAGAGCAAAGGATATTAGTATTAGTTATAACACAAACGGTTCTATATATCCAGAACAGTATATCGACCTTTGGAAAGAGTTTAAACAAGTACAAGTGTTCTTTAGTGTAGACGGAGTTGGAGAAAGATTTAATTACATTAGACATCCACAAAAGTTTGAACCTGTAATGGAAAACTATTGGAAGTTTAAACAGCACGATTGGTTAAGAGTAAATTTATTTTATACAGTAGGTATATTTAATATAATGTACATGGACGATATGATAAACTATCACAGAGATAATAATATGGATTGTGAAATACATTTCAATACAGTATATGCACCAGAGCATGTGAGTGCAAAAGTATTACCACCAAATGTTAAAAAAGTAATAACAGAAAAGTTTAAAGGACATAATGATCCAAGAATACAAAACATGTTGAACTACATGAACAACGAACAGTACGATGTTAAGAAGTGGATGCCAGAGTTTGTAAGACAAACTAAGTTCAGTGATGACTATAGAGGAGAAAGTTTTGCAGAAACATTCCCAGAGTTATACACACATTTACGTGGGTGGTTCGAAACACCTAAAACAACTGTACTAGAAGATATGGAAATAATAGGACTAGGAGATGTGAATGGCTGAGTATAGTAAAACGTTTTGTCCTTATCCTTGGATACATGTTATGACGCAACCAGTTGGAACATTAAGTTTCTGTTGTGTTGCTGGTAACAACTTAAAACAAGATGAAGGCTTCACAGAGTTTGATGGCATGCAACTAGGCGTACCATTTATGTTAGACAAAGGTGCAACAATGGCTGATGTTTGGAATGGCAAACACATGAAGCATATAAGACGTCAAATGGATGTAGGTGAAAAAGTAGTAGGGTGCGAACCTTGTTATGACTTAGAGAAGTATGGCATACCTAGTTATAGAGAAAACTATATTAAAGATTGGATGGGCTTTCATAGAGAAGCAGACAAAGTAAAAGAAATTGTAGACAAGAGTCGAGAGAATGGATATCATGTAGATGAGGATCCTATGTACTTAGACTTTAGACTTGGCACACTATGTAACTTAAGATGTAGAATGTGTCAAAGTCAAAACAGTAGTGCTATACATAAAGATTTAGAAAATGAATACACAGAAGAGGAAAAGCAGTTTGTAGTTGACCAAACTCATTGGGGACATTGGCCGGATCAAAGTTATGAATGGTTTGATACTCCAGAGTTTTTAGACAACGTAGAGAAATGGTTACCTAATGTAAATAGATTATACTTTACAGGTGGCGAGCCAACTATCATACAACGTACATACTGGATACTTCAGAAGTGTGTTGACATGGGTATTGCTAAAGACATTGACTTAGTGTTCAATAGTAATATGACAAACATACAACCAAGGTTCCTGGATATGCTATCTAATTTCAGAGATGTGTTGATGTGTTTAAGTGTAGATGGATATGCAGAATTTAACACATACATACGTGGAGGTTCCACATGGAGTGTTATAGACAAACACATCAGAGACTATGCTCAGTCAGACGTTGTAGGTAATATATTGTTTAGTCCTGTTATACAAATATATAACATACTGGACATAACAAAACTATTTGACTATGCTGAAGAGATTACACAGTTCAGTGGCAGGCGTATAGATATCAGTTGCTTACTAAACAATTATCCAAAATGTTTGGATATGAGAAACTTACCTAAGAACATTCGAGATGAAGCCATAAAAAGGCTACAGGACTGGCTGGTAACAAGTAAATACTTTGCAGAAGACGAAAGGAATTTAGCAACAGTTCAAGGCATCATAAATGCTTTAGGTGACGACAATGTAAACAAAGATGCTACTAAGCAAATGCAGATGTTTAGAAAGTATACTGAACTGTTAGATAACAAGAGAGGACAGAGCTTACAAGAGACTGCTCCGGACTTATATAGGATGTTAGGATGGACTTAGCAAATAAGAAATGGTTATATGTCGTAGGGTGTAGTCATACTGCTGGGTGCGAAGTACTTACGCCAGGTGATGGCAAACTAACACATGCTGGATTACAAAAAACTTGGAATGGATTATTAGCCAAAGACTATAAGTTAAATCTTATTAACGATAGTTTAAGTGGTGCTGGTAATGAATACATTATGAATAGTGCTATTGACTTTGTTAGTAAATGGAAAGAGTCTGGCAGAGACATAAATGAACTACTTGTTATACAAGCATGGAGTACATTTGAAAGGCAACAGTTTGCTTGGCAAGACAAGTATCATATACATTGGGCTAATGGTCAGGACCACCAACAGTATATAGACCAGTACAAGCATGACTTTAGTAATTACTTTAAAGCATTACAAATATATGCTACGGATCATTACTTTGGTATTAAACGTAGAGTTAGAAACCAAGTGCTATGTAAAAACTATTTTGAAGCAGAAGGTGTAGACTTCGTTATGTTTAACGGATGTTCTGTACAACAAGAGATTTGGGAGAAAGATAACCAGTCTAAAAAATATAATCCTAAGAGTAGATTTAATCACTTAATGAAGAATCTACCTTTGGACAGATTCTTTGAACCATACGAAAGTTTCATAGACCAGTATAGGTTCGATGATTCAAAGAAAGAACATATCAGTGAATGGCTACATGCTGATGCATACTTACACGAGTTGTACTATATAAAATTTAAAACGTGGCTGGAGACAATATAATGTCAAAAGAAAAAGAAGATATGAATGGATTAGGTCCCCCAGATAAAATTGAAGACATGGGCGACTTATATGGAAATCCAATAAACACACCGGACGGGAAACCGATTGACCCGGCACCTGAAGTTCCAGACTTCGGGCTAACTACAGAGGAAGAGGAAATGCTAAAGAAGAAACTTGAAAAGTTACGCAAACAGGATCCTTTTATTTATAGATGAGGATACTAGGTATAAGTGGAATGTTCCACGATGCAAGTGCTACAATGATACAGGACGGCAAAATATTATTTGCCGGACATGCCGAGCGTTACAGTAGAGAGAAGAACGATCCTTACATTAACAAACAGTTAATGCAAGAAGCATGTCAGTATGGATTACCTGACGTTATAGTATTGCATGAGTCAAGTAAATTAAAAAACAACAGACGTATGAAACAATTAAGTTGGAGTAGTATCAAGGCGGCAATCACAGAGCCCTCTATGGAAGATTGGTTACAATCATACTACCCACAACTAAAAGGCATACCTGTTACTAACTGCTTACATCATCAAAGCCATGCGGCGGCTGGATTAATGACAGCACCTCAGGATTGGACTAGTGCTACCATTGTTACTATAGATGCAATAGGCGAAAAGCAAACAGCAACTATTAGCAGTTGGAGTAAAAATGAGAAAGTATTACTAAGACATGAAACAAATTTTCCAAACAGTCTAGGATTGTTTTATAGTGCAGTAACAAGTGCAGTAGGTTTAAAGCCAATGGAAGATGAATACATACTAATGGGTATGGCGGCTTATGGTAAACCTGTGTACAAAGATAAAATAGAAAAGGAATTGTTTAAGACTGAATTAACATTTAGTAGAAACGGACAAATGACCACAGACAATTTACACACTTGTTTAGAAACTGTAGACATGAGTAAAGGTTTACCTAAAGGTTTTATGAGTGAGGAAGCATTACAAGATAAACAAATACAATTTGATTTGGCGGCAAGTGCTCAAGCAGTAGCAGAGGAAAGAATATTTGCATATTGTAAACTAGCATTTATATACTACCCAACACCTAACTTAGTGTTCATGGGTGGCGTTGCATTGAACTGTGTTGCTAACAGTAAGTTGTATGACATATATAAGAACATTTGGATTATGCCTAACCCAGGTGATGCAGGAAGTAGTTTAGGTGCCGCGGCACTATACTACTTTGAAAGCACAGGCAACAGAATGGAATGGGAAACACCTTTCTTAGGAACTAACATAGAAGGTGAATGGCCCACTAATAAGTTTTTAGAAAGTCTACGCAAAGGAGCAATCTTTGGTGTAGCAAATGGCAGAGCAGAGTTTGGACCAAGAGCATTAGGTAACAGAAGTTTATTTGCAGATGCACGTGGGCCTAACATACAAGACAAAGTAAATAAAATTAAACGTAGGCAAGAGTTCAGACCTTTTGCTCCTATAGTATTAGAAGAGTTTGCTAGGGATTGGTTTGAGATGCCAGGTGGTAAAATTAATAGTCCTTACATGAGCTTCGTGGCTAAGTGTATACAACCGGATGTTATTCCAGCAGTAGTACACAAAGACGGAACTAGTAGAGTACAGACAGTTAATAGAAAGCAACACCCAGAACTATATCATGCTATGAGACAATGGCATGCAGAAACAGGATGTCCTGTTGTGCTTAATACAAGTTTAAATATAAAAGGACAACCAATAGTAAACACAGAACAAGAGGCAGATGATTTTGCCAAACACTATAAAGTAAAGGTACATTGCAGAGATGACTAACGTAACTAAAGAGTTAAAAGAAAGATGGGCTTTAAAGAAATGGGTTAATGATTACTTGGATGACCATGGTGGCGATAAACTAGCATGGGAAACAATATCTAAGGATCCTTGGTTATACGATCCTAACACCGGTTTAGAAGAAGCAATGCTATTAAAACTAAAAGACCAATGTCCACGTTGTGGTATAAGTGCTAAGTTTCACAGAGATGATTGTGAGTTTAGTATGAGTCAATTAATGTTTAGAGAAATGGAATCAGCGGATCGGGGGATCGTTTATTTTGAGTTAGCCACTTGGGAACTACAAAAGAAACTAAAAGCACTCGGTCGTCATGTATAATATATATTACATAGGAAATAATCCAACACTAGAAGAAGCATTGCCATTTGCACAACAAGTATCAAGTGAGCAAGAAATTAATAGTACAACAAGTATGTATTGGATTGTGGACAGTGATGTAGTAGTTACTAATACAGATGTATTTGATTTTGTGCCTGATAGACACACAGCAAGATACAATCACGAATGGCGATGGAACGAAAAAGATTACGGGGGCGTAAGGCTACTCCCTAAGAAGGGTAGTAACGAAACAGTTTGGCATCCTAAGACAGTATGCACTAAACGGTTTCAAATAATGTTGAGCGAGGCACCAGGGAACTACTTTGATGAGAATCCACATGCAACACATGTATGGTGTGTGGATCCAGAGTACAAACTCGCAGACAATGTAGACTGGGCACCAGGGAACTTTGAACCAGACTATATACATTCATTTCATTTGCGTGGACAACTCGAACATAAGTATCCAGATACTGAAGGGGGAGTTAAGTTATATCCACGTGAATGGAGTGACACCAAGATTAAATATCACGACTACTTAGATGCTAGTATAAACTATCCTGTGTTGTTTGTAGACAATGTAGATGACTTAGCACAACGTGATGAACTAGGCGATGACTATGTGTGGCTTATAGATAAAGAACACAAGATAGATAAGAACATTGACTGGGCACCTAATCCATTTGAATACAAAATGATACATGTATTTAAAATGCCATACCAATTACAAGATTCATATCCCATGGAGAGTGGCGGTATTAGATTAGTACCAGACAATTGGAGAGACGCAGAAATTAAAACCCATAGGACTTGTCCTGTTAGAGATATTAAGTATGATGTGTTTTATATTAACCACGTAGAGTTTAATGACGATACATATTTAAAATGTATTGAACAATCAAATACAGAATGGCTTTGGGTTATAGATGAAGATTTCAAATACTTAGACGGCAACTGGACTTATGTTCCAGCAACATGGGATCAAGATTACATACATGTATTTAAAATACCCGGGCACTTAGATTATAGATATCCTAAAGATGTAACTAACCCAGCGGATGTGCGTTGCGGTGGAGTTAGGCTATTGCGTAATCCTAGAGTAAGTGTACCATTTAAGAATATAGACTTTGACCAATTAACATACAAAGAAGAAAGTCCTGTACGTTATGATGTATTTTATACAGATGACTTAATGGACTATGAACGATTTAATCGTAAAACAAAAACTAATATGTACTGGCTTGTAGATGCAGAACATCAAATCAACGAGGACTTTAATTATGTACCAAAACAACACGACTTGGAATACATACACATATTCAAGTTTCCAAATGACTTGGAACACAAGTACCCAAGAGCAGTTACAAATATCAGCGACAACAGAGCAGGAGGTATCAAACTTGTTCCAGTCGATGGGAGTGGTGATGCCAAGTACTGTGAAGCATTACCAGTCGGCGGCAAAGAATACCCTATCGTATACAGTGATGAAACTGCCAATACTATAACTGAAGACAGTTGGATAGTACCAACAGCATTCAAAGACATAACGCATATACCATGGAGCCCAAATGCTTTTGAGCGTAGAATAAAACATGTGTTTGCTGATGGTATGTTAGTGTGGATGCCAGTAGATTGGAATGATGAAACCAAAGTGCATGACTTCTCACCTGTGCGTATAGCAGTAGAGTATGAAACGTTTGACACTTATGAACAAGGAATCATTAACAGTAAGTTTAAATGGTTCTGGGTAGTGGACACAAACGTAACAGTATTACCAGACTTTGACTTTGACTTCCAACCTAATGTGTTTGATGATGGTAAAGCTCACGTGTGGCAAAAACTTAATCCAGTAACCAACAAGCAATATGACTATGGTGGAGTTAGTTTACGTCACAAAGAAGAAAAGAAGGGCAGACCCAAATACATTAGACAACCAGCCTGTGTGCAAAAAGAATTTCCAGTGTATAAGTTACAGCCGGATGAACTCAACGAGCCGTTAAACGACGTCTATGAACGTCTAGCGAACCAAACTGACACTACTATGATGTACATTGTAGACCCTTATATCAGTGTAGACTTTGATTACAGTTACTATCCTACGCAATATGACATAGATGTAGTGCATACATGGGCCCACACGGGGTCAAAGAATACTGGGGTAAGGCTAATGCCCACCCTATTACAGTATAAAGACGAGTCTCAGATACTTAATAATGAGTTCGATAGGCTAAAAGAGATGCCTACAGCCATTAGTTCAGACAAGAGTTGGGAAGTATTCTACTTTAATAATGCTACTCCACTACTAGAACAGTTAAAACAATATGCAGATACAGTATATGATGAGTGGTTTTGGACAGTAGATCCAGATGTAACCACTGACAGCATACCCAAATACACGCCAGAACCCAACAATCACAGCAAAGTACATGCATGGCAACGTGCAAATCCTGTTACAGGAGCAGTACATTCCTATGGTGGACTACGATTATGGCCCAAACACATACCAGAAGTTACTAGTGATGACATCAAACTTAACAGTATGCCACGTAATACCACACAATATGTCAAGCAAATTGCTTCTAAGTACAAACAATTAAGCATAGTTTTAATTACATACCATGATGATAACCATAAACAACTGCTAGAAAGACTACCAGAAGGCACATTACATGTAAAAGATGTGGATGGAATCTTTGAAGCACACCAAGAAGCGGCACGTTTAGCCACTACAGATATGTTTTATGTGGTAGATGCTGATGCAGAAGTAGTCAAAGACTTTGATTTTAGTTACTATCCAGACGTATATGACCAAGAAGTTGTACATGTATGGCACAGTAGTAACCCTGTAACTGGTGAAGAGTATGGTTATGGAGGTGTTAAACTGTTTAATCGTAAGCAAATCTTGGAAGCAAACACATGGGGAATGGACTTTACTACTGGTTTGAGTTCGAGATTCAAGGTAATACCTACTGTGGCATGTGTTACTAAGTTCAATACTGATGCTTATAGTACATGGAGAAGTGCATTTAGGGAGTGTGTTAAGTTAGCAACCAGCCGAGATCCTGATGCAACCCAACGTTTAGGTGCTTGGCTTAACCCAATAGCGGATGCAGAGTACAGTAGCGAAGCCAAAAAGGGTGCAGAGCAGGGCAACGACTATGCTGGTAAGCACCAAAATGATATAAAAGCACTACAAAAAATTAATGATTATGCTTGGTTAGAGAGTAAATATACGGATGGATAAAGTAATACTAAAGGATTGGCAAGCAATATGCGATTACATAGACTCTAATCGATATCAAATACCCATGAGTACTATAGAATACCTTATACAACATGCTAGTTTGTTTCCTAAAACTGCTTACAGCAAAGGACAACTAGCATCAAAGAGCTGGCTACTACAAGAACTGCCCCGAGTTCCTTTAAGAAAGGAACTGTCAACGTGTACTGTGGGCATAGTTGGTAGTTGGATTGGCACACTAGTAGAGCCATTGCTATTGAATTACCCTGTACACATAGATAGAATATACGGATTTGATATGGATCCCTCAGCTATAGAGCTCTCTGAGAAGTTAAACAACAAATACTTAACAGACAATTGGAGTTACAAAGGAGTTATCTGTGATGTAAACAGTTTAGACTTCAGTAACCTACAATTTGAAACTGGCGGAGAACTAATTAATACTGAATTAGATATTATAATTAATACCAGTTGTGAACATATGACTACAGAATGGTTTGACACAGTAAGTGATAATACCTTAATAGTAATGCAAACCAATAACAGCAAAGAGTTTGAAGGACATATTAACACAGTAAGCAGTCAAGAGGAAATGTGTGAACTGTATCCAATGACCTCAGACTATTGTGGCGAACTACAAACACCTGTGTACACTAGATACATGCAAATAGGATACAAGCGATGAACTTGTGGATAATAGGATCAAGCAGTGAGTACAGCAAAGCAGTTGCCAAACAGTTTACTCAAGCTGGGCACACAGTAGAGCTTATGGGCAGGGCGAACTTGGTGTACGGCGCAACGCCCGGATCACAGTTGGAAAGCCGCGAAACGCCAGATTTTGTTTTCATTAATATTAACGTAGAGGATAATGCTTACAAACCTAACAACACTATGCAGTACACAAAACATTTAGACTGGGATAAGCTGAGTGATGTTCTTGACTTTAAAATACAGTTATTGGAATACTTATGTGAACGCAATTCAAATTGTGTAGTATGTGAAGTTACTAGTAGCATTACACATTGGCCTTATGATCATCCAGACATCTTGCCTTACAGCATAATGCGTTCAATGAGTCAAACAATTAGTCATGCGTTCAGTACTAGACTTAACACCTTCGCAGTATGCCCTAATGGTATTACTGATGAATCAGTATATGATTATGCAAGGCTTACACACAACTTAATGAACAGAGGAACTGATGGCTTTGGTATATACAACTTAGCTGATGGAGGTAGTTTGCTATGACACCACTAATACTTGGTAAACGAGATGTAAAGCATTTAACTACATTAATAAGCAAAATGCCTAGAGCTGATAACATTAATACACACATAGCTGGTATAAGCAGACATTCATACAGTGTTAAACGTATAGCACACTTAATAGGACCCAAGTTGATTAAGTTCATGGGATTAAGAAGTACATACACAGTAAGTTTAGAGTATGTGGATAGCGATACTGATAGTCATAAGCATAATGATAGCGAAACAAACAGACGTGCAGTATACTTAATTAACGTAGGAGCCAAACCTTTTACTATACTGTATACTGATCCACGCAGAGATCAAGAGTTATTGCACATAGTTGAAGTAGGACAGAGCTTTATATTGAGTTGTCATCATACTTATTGTGTAATAAACAACCATAACAACACACCTGCAGTATACTTCTCATTTGACTGTGGGGAAGACTTTAACACTACTGTACGCAGATTTCAACATCAATGGTAGGTTATACACTATTGTTGTGTATACTGACGATTAACTGTGTTATATACTGGTTAATAGATGCATACTTCTTGTATGCAGAAGCATTACACTCACATAGTTATAAGTCGATTCACTATACACAGCAGAAAAAAATTGCTCAAAAAAAATTTTTAAAAGAGGGGTATGTGAATGTGTAAAAAAATTGAATACCACCGACGCAAAATTTCCAAAACTG
>TARA_R110001592_G_scaffold7757_13_pt1 | contig 17631 bp, 23 predicted proteins | sample TARA_R110001592 | Tara Oceans TARA_R110001592 (sample SAMEA4398387) | marine metagenome | biome: Polar Biome; feature: [SRF] surface water layer (ENVO:00010504); material: water (ENVO:00002006), including particulate matter (ENVO:01000060) such as... | depth 5 m | reverse complement strand
ACATATTTGTCTTTGATAAACAAATCACTACCACTTACTTTATTACTAATAGGCATCATAAGATCTAAATAATCAACAAGTAAACAATCTACTTTTTCACCAATTGATATTTCATATTCTCTTAAAAATACTCTTAAATCATTACAGTTAACACCATTAGGCATTTGTTTAACACGGAACTTACCAGCGCCTTTTCCTTTCATACGCACTTTTAAATCCACGTCATCCATGTTTCTCATTATTTCTTTAACACCAAAGCCACTAACCATGCTGTCAAGACGCATACTAATAAGTTGTTCACTAAGCTCTAAACTAATGTATACAACATTAAGTCCTGCAAGTGCCCAGTTAACACCAAAGTTTTGTAAGAATAAACTTTTGCCTGCACCTGAACCACCAGCAAAGATTGTCATCTCGCCTCTGTTCAGTCCGCCAAACAGTCGTTGATCAATTCCTTTCCAGCCTGTACTTACTGCACCTGACTGATCTTTGATCCATTGTAATCTTGCTTTAGGGTCTTCAAAATATTCTAATCCTAAATCTTTAATAAGACCAACTTGACTTGCTTCTTTAATTTTATTTTCTACAGTACCATAGTCTTGTTTTTCAAGTAAGTCTGTACTTTCAATAATTGCCTTTTCCAGCGACTTATGCCTACAAAATGTTTCGAACTCTTTTAAAAACCATTCATGATGATCAGGCGTAACATTAGGAATTGTTTCTAATTGTACATTTGCTACTGCACTAATCTGTTCTGGAGTTGGTATTGAATTATGCTGTTCGCTATGAGAAAGAAATAGTTCCACTGCTGGTCTATATTTCTGTAAGAAGAAGTCAGGCTTTACAATATTAGAACACCTACTAAATAAATCAGGATCGCTTACTAAGAATCTTAAAAAAAGTTCCTGTGTTTCGTCGTTGTAATTTGTAATATCAGTCATATGTTCTTTCCTTCAGCACGTTTAATATATATCTATAAATAGTTTCATGACCGGCACGATTTGGATGGGCATTGTCCATACTAACCTCTAACCCTTTAGCTATTTTACTAATTACATCATCAGTAAAATGTGTAAGATCTATTGTGTTTAGCATTTCGTTATAATAAGTTGCATTAGAATTGTTAGGGGTATAGTTCCTTGGGTCTGCTGTTTCGCTCATAGGAATAATTACATACTTGTCAATATTATTTTGTTTAAATACTGATTGCAGTAATATAACCTGTTCCATTGTACTTAACATAGATTTTTCTAAACTTTGATGCTTATATGCAACACTAAAATATTGTTTTTGCAAATCTTCGTACGGCTTTGCATCATTGTGATGACCTGCATTACTGGCCCATGGTCTGTCACGCCACTTATCATCAAAATTTGCCAGATCACGCAAACTGCCTATCCAAATATCCTTGTCTTCATCGTACCATTCACTGCGTTCGCAGTTTGTTAATTGTACAACGTATACTAACTCTTCTGGATTATCTTGCATGTTAATAAAATCAATAGTACGTCTAATTATTCTATGGTTGGAACAACCTGGGTATGAGTCGTTCTGTACTATCTCATGTTCTTGTTCAAAAAACGATGGCCAAAAAGGTCTAAATTTGTACGCCTCACCGGCTGTAAAACTGCATCCGTTTATATATAATTTCATTTAATGTCCATGTCCAAAATGTATTCCTAAAAACCATCCTATTGCAATAAAGATAGGACCTATAATAAACAAGTCTACTATCCAATGCAAAGCAATAGACAATGTTACAATTTCTTTCCAATGTAACTTACATACATTTTTCCAATGCTTTAACTTTTCTCTCATAACATTTTAGCCTTTACTCTTGCTTTTAATTGATTGCCAGTTGCATGTTGTATAATGCTACTAACTGTTGCTAACCTTCCGTATTTTAAAACAGCATCTGCGGCATCTTTAATATCAGTATGCCATGGCGGGAAACTTACTTCCCAATCGAGTGTTAATGCTTGTTCAATAAACTCTTTACCTGCGTTGTCTCTGTCCGGACATACTATTACTCTTTTATTTAATTTGTTAATTAAATGTGCCTGTTCGGCTGTAACATGATTGCCTTGTACAGCAATGCCGTCTATCATAATAGCATCAAACACTCCTTCAACAACAATTACTATTTCTCTTTTACTGTCTGCAAATCTATCAACATTAAATACATAACCTGGTTGCATTTTATGTAAGTACTTAGGTGTTGTTTTATCAGGTGGATTAATATGTCTACCTGTCCAGCCTACTAATTCGCCATTGTATGAGAAAGGAACTATAAGTCGTTGCTTGTATAAACTTTCATTAAAGTACAGCAATGGATATAGACCTAATAATCCTCTCTCAATAGCATATTGCCTAACTGGGTGTGTTTCGGGCAGGTCATCAACTGCAATAGTAGATTCTGGTAATACCTCTGTATTAAATTTTGAAACATTATAAACATAGTCTGACGTTTCTTCTACTTCAAGTTCTTCGCTATGTTTTAATAACTCTATTTGTATTTGGTGTACTTCTTTTGTATCAACGCCTAACTTTTCTACAAGCTCTTTATACTTTTTGCCTAATGTTGGATTTGGTGCCCAGCCTGTTTTAAAATTACAATTAAAACAATTATAACTAATTTTAGCACCACTGCATATAACCCCGCCTCTCTTTCTTCTATCATTACACATAGGGCAATTCATAGTAACCCAGCCACTTGGAGTTTTGCTTGTTCTCACAGGCAGGTTGTCTAATAGGAGGCGATGCACTCGCTCAATAAGAAAGTCTATATCCATGTACTAATTATACAGGATAAATGTTAGAAAGTCAACTAATTTCTTACTTCAATTAAGTCAATAGTGCCAGAATTACCAACTGCAGGCTTATGCAATACTCTTAACCAGTTAGCATTTAATGTATAAGATTTATAAACTGTAGTACTGCTGGCACTTAAGGCAATGTTTGCATCAATAGTAAACCAATCAGTGCTAACGTCATCGCTATCAGGTGATGTTGCAATACAACTTGCTTGTACGTCAATATTACCAGTGTATGTAGTTGGGTGTATTGCAATGCTATGTAACCCGGATGAAAAGTTTCTATCCTGATTACCAAAGAATGCACTTGATGTAAAAATATTTGCAGTATCACTTGGTGTGGCCGCAACTTGCGTAAATGTGTTTGCTGTTTGTGTCGGAATTGGCGTTTGGTCAATTTGTTCTGTGATGTTAATCTGAAACTGAATATCGCTATTTTGATTTGTGTATACTGGACGATCGATACTATCAGCAGTTGTTCTTGCTATATACATCGTGTATAATCCTGCATTAACAGTTTTTAAGTCGCCATCATTAAGAACAAGTTTTACCTGTCCGACATTACTTGTGTGCTCTAACAACTTTTTAAGAATCCTTCTTTTAGTTGTTGGATCAATAAGGTACCCGTACAACTGGTCGGAGAAAACATTTTGTAGCTTTCTGTCTCTATCTCTAATGTTAAACATTAAATCGTTTGTTAAGCCTTTGTGGGCCGTTAAATTTCTATTGTTCATAGGTCTGTTATCCGTATAAATTCCCTCAGTGGTTATTACTAAGTCAATTGCATCTTCGTAAAGATATAGTTTGTGGTCGCCGTAGCTCATAATTTTAAACTCTTTATATTACAGTATTTATCACATCCTTAGGTAAATAGATACGTGGACAATAAAAAAGACTTAATCAAACTAACCCAAGAGAAATTCCCATACCTAACCGGCCTTAGTTATGCTGGCAATGATTATGTTGGTATTGTAGTAAACTATGATAATACCATTTGCACATTTTACGATTTAGATAATATCCCTACCGAATTACTTAAAAAAGCCATACTTCATTATGGTGAGACATGGTGGTGGGAATCTAACAGACAATTACCTATTGACGTGTTTCTTCATGTTGAAATGAAACCTTTTAGACCTTATTTAAGAACATTTATTATGAAAGATGTCGAAGTATTGTTTGGGCCAATGACTTCGTTGCAAAACTTAATTCGCAAAAGGATTAAACGACGTGGTGTGCAATTAGTTCGTAAGTCAGACTAACTTTCGCATATAAGATTTAACTGTACAACAATTGCTAATGCATATCCTATTGCATGACTATGCTTAAAAAAGTATTCGTCTGTTTTAACCCAAACTTCTTTTTCAATCTGTTCCCAACTTTTTCCAACTAAGTATCTTTTACCAGGTCTAATCATTGCAAGTATCATTGCAAGTTGTTCTATACTTGTAGGCTGGTGCTGTTTTACAATTTCATAATGCTTGTTGATATGAAATAACTCTTCAACTATTTCTCTGTGTCCAAACAATTCCCACATAGGTACTGTAGCAACCAACTTATCCAAGTGCGCCTCATTTCTAATACCTTTATATACATGATTATTTAAAATATCTACTTTGAACCAACCGTCTTCTTCTGCTTGTTTATGCTCAATTGCACTATAGCCTTCAAGAGGGAAAGTATTAATATTTTGAAAGTAAACACCAGTATTATGCTTACTGTACATGCCCTTGTCATTAACAATACTTGCAGGGGTGCAATTGACTAACTTTAAAAAGTCATCTCTATTAGCCATATCAATGTCTACATCAAAATCAATTTTCATTTATACAGTAAACTCCACTTCATTAGTTTTTGTTTCTTAACTTCTATACGTTCTTGTATTAACTTATCATCAAGTAGTAGGCCATCTTTTAATATGTTAATCATACATAACACATCGCCTATTTCTTCTATAAGTTGTACAGTATCCTGTGGCTCGGCAAAACGTAACATCTTACTACATGCTTGTATTAGTTCACCACATTCTTCCATTGTGATTACTAACATTTCTTCTTTCTTCTTCATATCTTTTTATTTTTGAACTCTTCTGCAATAGGAAAGATTTCTGTAATAGCATCTGCTACAGCATGAGCTAATTCCATGTGCTCTAATTGTGTTCCGTTAGCACCACGTAATTCAATATAATGTATCCAACTACGCAATGTACCATTAACATACAGCCTGCTTAGTGTGTTTCCTTCCGGTAGTACTACTCTTGCCTGCTCTTTAGCAATACCATTGCTTAGAGCCCACGTGTATGCGTCTAAGGCGGCATCTACGACTCGTTGTTGCTTGTTTTTCCAAGTGCCCTGTAATACAGAATGGCCATCCATCTCAGGATCAAGTTCAATACTGTTCTGTCTGTTAACCGGATCTTGTAATCGTGCTTGTCTAATTTCAAAAGATAAACTCTGTGTTGGGTCAGCATAACGTTGACTAAACTCCTGGAAAGAGAATGACCTATGGCGTAACAGTTGTCTTGCTATGTCTCTGGTTGTTTCTATTTCCATACAAACACTTACCATTTCAAGTGGTGACCAATGTTTGTGTTTCATCAAATACTTCACAAGTTTTTCATTTGTAGTAGTATTGGCCTGATTCTCTGGATTGCTTACTCTTGCACAATAGGCAATCAAGTCTAATGCATCTTGCGGGACCTCTACTTTAGGAGTTTGGCTGTGACTTATAATTGTTGCTTTCATAATTTTGCTACCTCGCATGTGTGTTTTACTTCCTGTACTTCTTCTTTATTTTTTGCAAACACTTTCATCCAAAATGTTGCGTCAATAACATCTTCTATCATTTTTACTTGTTCATCGTTAAAGCGGGTAAGTAAATCGCCTCCACCTGAACTTAGGTATAATACCCATGGGCTAATTTTTGCACTTCTAATATCGTGTACTGCTCTTGCAGGAGTTACATTTGCAAAATAATTTGTCCAGTCATCATTATTTTCTTCTGCCCACTTAGTAAGATAAATTATAGAACGCTCTAATGCTTTTAATCCTGGTTCTTTCTTGACATATACTAATAAGTATTCATCATATAATTTATCTTTGCTCCAGTCAGCAAGTTTTTTGCCTTCTTTAATTAACCATTCAGCAAACTTCTCTGGACGTAAATATTCGTTTACTATACATGCCCTACCAAACTTTACAAAGCCTTCGTAGTATTGACTTTTAATAAAGTCTTCAGCAGACTTACTTTTACTTGCAGTAGTGTTAAGTTCATAGAACATCTGAAATACTCTATAACCAAGTCGTACGTGAGTCAATTCTTTGTCTGCAAAACGTCTTTTCTTTACACACATGTGGGCACTTAAAGTTCTTTCACTTCTAAAAGACTTTTCGCACCATTTACAGGTGTTCATACTATTTTCCAAAGATGTCTTTAATTGATTTGTCATCGTATCCGTGTTCTTGAGCAAGTTGTTGTAATTCTTCTTTTGTATTCAAATCAACAAGTATCTGTATGTCTTCTGCTTTCATGTGAGGGTTTAATTCATATAAAAACTCTGTAACCTTATTCTTTTTCTTTTTACTGTTAGGTGGTTTTAAATATGGATGAAACTGTATTTTGCCTACCCCACATGCACTTAGCAATAACCATTGTAATTCAGGATGCTTACTAACTTCCATAAACTGATAGTTTACAAGTTCATTTGTCATGAATATGTAGTTTGCGGCATCTCTGCCTTGCACACTACTGCAATATCTCATCATCATCCAGGCACTAAAGGCTTTCTTTTGTTCTGCTGTTAAGCGGTCGTAGAAACCTCTGTCTTTTTTATCAATAGCCGCCATTACATCCTTTAACGGTATTGCGGGGGCTTTCTTTGCCTTTACCATTATATAAACCTTAAGATTATAATGTTAATGTTCCGTTAGCCAATCCAGATTTTATTAATTCTTTACGCATTGCAATTTCTTTTTTTCTCATTGCTATTTTAACTTCTTTCATATGAAGTTTTCTTTGTGCGTTTTTACTATGTCCGGCATTTGCTTTCTTGGCGGTATGTGCTTTCTGTTTGGTTGTCATTTTTTTCATATTATTCTCCTTCGAACTTAATTAGTGTGTTTACAGTATATCCGTTATCGTTTATTATAACACATCCTCCTAAATCGGGCAAGTCTATTACAGCCAATATTAAGATATTTTCTTTAGGCACATTAAAACATTCATGTACTAAGTCTGCACAGGCTATTGCTGTACCACCTGTTGCAATTAGATCATCTACAATAACAACTTTGTCATGCTCGTTTATTTCAGTAACTTTTTGTATCTCTAAACTTGTACTACCATACTCTAAATTAAAATCACGTTTGTGCGTTGGGTTAGGTAACTTGCCAGGCTTACGAGCCATTATAAAAGGCAAGTCTAAATCTCTGGCAATTGGTGTGCCAAATACAAAGCCTCTACTTTCAATCCCAACAAGTTTAGTTGCCTTAAAATTCATTGTGAGAGAAGTTAACTCTAACAGCGACTGATTAAATGCTTCTGGATTTTCTATTAAACTTGTGATGTCTCTAAACTGTATGCCTGGTATAGGAAAATCAGGTACTGTTCTAATACTGTCTTTTAAATCATTCATAGATTTAAATTTTCCCAAGGGAAGTTTGGATTACCAAAATGTCCATAGTTAGTAGTGTCTGCTAATTGCACATTAGTACCTAATCCAAACCTGTCAATAATACCAAGAGGAGTTAAATCAACTTCTTGTGTAATCCTATGTTCGAGGTCGTTGCGTACTTGGCCGTCTGTTTTAATTAACAATGAAACAGGTTCCTTGATACCAATTACATAACTTATTTGTACTAAACAATCTTTAACATCATAAAAATCTACAATGTTTTTTGCTATCCAACGACACATATATGCCGCACTTCTATCTACTTTACTGCCGTCTTTACCACTAAATGCTCCGCCACCATGTGGTGCGGCTCCTCCGTATGTATCAACTATAATCTTTCTACCTGTAAGTCCTGTATCGCCATCTGGTCCGCCAATAACAAACCTTCCTGTTGGGTTTACAATGTACTTTGTATCCTTACTAAGTAGATTTGCTGGTACAACGTGTTGTATAACGTCTAACACCAGGTTATATACTGCTTCTTGACTTACTGTTTCAACATGTTGAGTGCTTACTAATACTGTATCAATATCTATTGGATCGCCAAGGTTACTATAATTTACAGTAATTTGACTTTTACTATCAGGCAAAATTACAGAATATTTTGGATCTGTTTTACGCCTGTGTGTTAGTTCCTGTAGTATTGCATGGCAGTAATTAATTGCTATTGGCATATGGTTAGGGGTTTCGTTACAAGCATAACCAAACATAATTCCTTGATCGCCTGCACCAAAGTTATCTGTTCCTAATGCTATGTCCTGACTTTGCCCATGCAATTCATTATATACTTTTAATGTTTTCCAACTAAAGCCGTCTTGGTCGTAACCAATTTGTTTTACTACATCTCTTACAATATTATCAACATCTTCATTGCTAATAGTTTTTGTTGATTTGTATTCGCCTGCTACAGTAACCATATTAGTTGTAACTAATGTTTCTATTGCAGTTCTATTATTAATGTTGCCGTCTAAAATAAAATCAGCAATTCTGTCTGATATTAAATCTGCAACCTTATCTGGATGTCCTTCACTTACACTTTCACTTGTAAATTTATACATATTTTGTTTTCCTATTTAAATTTGTTTTCCATTATGCTTTCCCATGTACTGTATTCTGTTACCGATACCCTATACGGGTGAGCGGGAGGTTGCCATTCAACTTCCCTCTGTCGCTTGTATATTATTTGTAGCCAGACCGTCTTATTATCTGAGCATTTCACTGGTCTCCAAGCAAACCATTGTTTCCATTCTGTGTAGAGATACTCTCCGGGACTATATTTTCCCTTCGTCACGTAACTCTTGCCTGATCTTTGTTCCACTAATTTCCTGGATGTCTGCATCAAGTACTTCTTCCTCAATTTTATATCCAACACCCCTGCCATAGGTAATATTCATAATATTAGGAACAGGAAATGTTCTAAATTTTCCAGCAAATTCTGCCAGCTCTAATTCAATATTTCTACAAATATCTAAAACGTCCCACGGGTTGTCATCTGTTTTAGGCATGTCTCTAACCATAATAGCAACTTGTCCATGTTTTGCTAATGCTTTTTCAAACAAAGCTCTGTGTCCTAAATGGAAGGGCTGAAATCTTCCTAACATCTGTGTTGTAGGCAATTTAGATTGAAACTGTGAATCTTTAATATCAACTGCTATAAGTCTTGCCCACATATCTATTCTTTCTTCTGTCCACCATTCATCGGCAGTAAGTGTTACACCAAAGTTAGTAGCATCAGGATGTTCAAATAGTTTATTTGTATCCTCATATCTTCCTTCTTTGATTGTATTCATAAAGATTGTATAATCTGGTTTAAACTCGTCTTGTAATACATTAGTTGGGCAAACAAAGTCTGCTACGCCATAGCGATTTTTTGCAACACTTTTTCGTGTGTAGTCTTGCATACGTTTCATTTGGCGTTCTCTGCCTTCTGCTGTAAAATCCCAGTCGTTAAACTTTTCTCTTACTTCGTCTGCATTATACAAATCGGCATCACCTAAAACTTCTACTAACTTTTTTGCTAAAGTAGTTTTACCTGATCCGGGTAATCCGCATATTAAAATTCTTTTCATTTATGTCTCCGTGTCCTCTTTTTTTCTTTCTTCTGTTTCGTCTGCAAAATCTTCCCAACAATTTTCCATATCTTGATATTGTGAATCTTCTGAATCGTGCCACTTAGTATTTAAGTAACCTACATGAGCATAATAGCCTTTTCCGGTAGTATCATTATTCTCATAGTCGCTGTCGAGCATTTCTTTGTCGTAGTAGACGTCTTGAATAAAGTCGCCTTCCATTGTTTCGGCATTAGTAAATGTAAGTTTGTATCGATCAAAATCTGCGCCATCTGTTTCAACAAACCATGCACCAAATCCACCTTTCTCTCCACTATGAAATAGTAGAACTGGAACATATTGATTGCCGTCTGCATCTTTTTCAAGACCATTCTCTGGCAGTTCTTGTCCAAATAGTGCGGCTTCTCTGCTTCCTAACATAACTGGATCGTAATTTGATAAGATTTGTTTATCATGGTCAACCCAATCCCAATCATCACTACCGTCTGCTGGAACTTCTGTTACATTAAATCCGCCATCGGTATATGCACTATTAATGTGCTCTATGTCATCACATTCCCACATGACAAAGTCTTCTTTAGGCAAGGGAGGAGCGTTAGGATCAAGTAATGCATCATCAGGTTCGTCATCGTAACAGTCATCTGCGTCAGTAACTGCTTCTACTAAATCATCATGGTCTGCATCCTTGTAGTATTCTACAAATTCCGGGCTGACTGTTCCAAGAACAATTTCGCCGCCTCTGCTTCCACCTTCGATTCTAAATCTTCTTTTTGCCATTTTATTTTTCTCCTAATTTATCAGATCTGCAATCTGAAAGTCTTTAACCTTATTTGCGTCTTTAACAAATAATGCACATTTTGGATTCTCTTTATCTTCTAATGGTATTGATAAAAGGTGTCCGTTTTTAAGTTTTGGAAAATACCATTTTACATCTTGATAGATATTTGTAATGTTAATCTCCTCGCTGTCTGGAAGTCTATGAGATAGTGGGTTCATTACTAATGCTCTAAATCCTCTATTGTTCAAACTTGTTAAAGGAATTGTTTCCAATCCATCATATGTCTCATCACATAATACAATGCTCCAGTCCATTGGCATTTGTATTTCTCTATCGCCTATTTGTAAACATATAGCAGGAGCATGGAAGCTCTCTAAAAAGATTAAAGGCAGAAAGTAGAAATCTACAAACTCTGGGTCACTTGCGTCTAATACACAATACCTAATATCATCTATTTCATCTGGCACACAATTTATATCATATGTCTTATTTTCTACTGTTAAAATTTTCATTTATACTCCACTTTAGTTACTTTGAACGGAAAGCCTTGATCTTTATAGAATGCTTTCCTTTTTGTAAGATGTCTCTTACTATACTTTAGATTGCTTGTTATGTCAACCACATTTAAATAATCTTTGTCTGATGCCTTACGAATACCTCTACCGATACTTTGTACTACACGAACAAAACTCTTTCCAGGTTCTAACATAACAAGATTAAAAATTCTTGGTATATTAATTCCTACTGACGCAACTCCATATGTTGCTACAATAACTTTATTATCAGCATCGCTAATCTCATCGTATTCTGTTTGTCTGTCTTTTTGTTTCATTGAACCGGATACAAATACCCAATCTTCGTGTAATTCTGCTAACTGCTCGCCTGTTGCAATTCGATCAATTAATACAAGTGTGTTACCATTAACAGCAAGTCCAGTAATAATTTCGCCTATGTGCTTTATACGGGTTGGATCAGTTACTAACCATTTTAATTCCTGTGCGTAATTGCCAAAGCCTAAATGTCCATCTTGCAATTGAAAAACATTAATGTCTAACTGTGCAAGTACACCCATATCCTGTAATTCCTTTGAACCCATTTTGCCTTCTACTGGTCCTAAACTACACACACATCCTACTGCTTCATATTCGTCTTTAGGAATAGTACCTGTTAATCCCCATCTAATTGGAACATGTTTAAAAGCACCACTAAGTAAATCTCTAAGTACGTCTGCTTTTGCTTTGTGTACTTCGTCTACCATGATACATACTACGCCATCGAGGAACTCGTCAATTGGGAACGGTGTATCGCCTGCTTTTGTTTTCTTTTCCATTACTGCAAGACTTTGCCAAGTACAAATAGTATGTGTTTTATTATATTCTTTTCTGTCACCAAATAATACCCCAACATCAAGTCCTAAGTTTTTATAGTCTTTTTCTGTTTGTACTACTAAGTCTTTATTGGGTACTATAACAATAGTCCTGCCATACTCCTCACATTTTTGACTTAGTACTGCTGTTACAAGTGTCTTTCCTGCTCCTGTGGCAATCTCTTGTACACATTGAGGATTCTTTAAAAATGTATTAATAATATCTACTTGATAATCTCGAAGTATAATCGGAGTACCTTCTGCAGGATGTTTTTTAGGCCAAGCAACATGATCGTAACTTGTTTGTTCAACTGGATTAAATTTAAAATCCCATTTCTTTCTGTGATCTACTACTTCTATTTCATAACCATCAGCAGTAATAATAGGTAATAGTTTTTCTAACAAATGAAAATATGTTCTACCACCTATATCACAAAACCTTATGCAACCATCCCAGCGACCTAACTTGTAAGCCGGCATGTGGTATGCATAAGGTAACATATACTTACACGCATCAGAAATCTTACGTCTTGTTTTTACATCAAGTCCTGTAAAACGAACATTAACTTCGTCTCTAATTTCTAATACTGTTTTCATAAAAGGTTCTCTTACCAGTTATAGTTTAATGTTAAATAGAACTCTCTGCCATCATTACCGTATCCTGGTACTGGCTCTGCTTCTTCGTTTGTTACATTATCTAATCTTCCAGATATGCTCCAGCCGTTATTAAAGTTCTTAACAACGTACAAGTCTAATACTTTTAAGTCATCTAAATATTCTTGTCCTGTAGGCAGTACATCATATTGTCCCGGCTTTCTATCAAATAAACCTTTATATGTTGCACCAAAGTCAACGCCTTTGTATGTTTGCATATAATCTAAAACAATAATATACTCTGCAACTCTGGATTGGTCAGTTTCGTTATATTTTAAAAGTAAACCAAAAGGTCCCCATTGATTGTCAAACCTAATACCTTGTGCTTGGTAAGAACCAGCATTGTAATACATTGCATTAGTCCAAGTGTAAGTTAGTTCTTCGCCAACTTTAACAATGTCTGCTGTTGAGAAGCCTGACCTGTACTCAATGGATTCTTCAAATTCATATAAGAATAAACTTAAAGCACCAAAACCAATCTCATAGCCTGTTCCTTCTTCTGGCATTAAACTTTCATTAGCAGAAACATAACTATCGCCAAATTTTTCATATAAATTAGGCTTTCTAAAACTTGTTCCAACATTCATAAAGAATTCATCTTTTTCAATACCAAATCTCATAGCATTTTGATCATCATTACCGAATCTGACACCCCAATTATAATCAAGAGCAAACTTGGCATTAATACTTAAGAAGACTCCATAGTTGTCATCTTCATTTTCATTATACTTTTCTCTATTACCATCTGCTCCGTATGTTACTTGTAGTCCTTTACTTAACCCAACAGTATCGCCAACTCTAAAATAGTCTCTTGAGCTCTCATTAAAGTATGTTAAATCGTCTTCTGTATAGTAATCTGCTTGTTCAGTTGTTCTACCTAATGTAAAGAAGTCGTTAGAGACGCTTACAGTTGACTTAACACCGTCTTGAGTACAATCGTTTGATTGACTAAATGATGATGTATAGCAATTATCATAACTATACGAATAGTCTGTCTGTACTGCATTAATAACAAAATCACCTGCATTAATTATTGCTTTTGCAGTTGTATTTGAATAAGGGTCTGACTCTTCGTTATCGCTTCTAACACTTGGCTGGTTTACATTTACATCAGTAACCTGAAACCAATCCGTAGGTGCAACACTATAATACCTATATGTTCCTGGACCAAATCTTGCTGTAGCACCAGAGTCTATAGTATCTTTAATTAATACTGCTCCAGCTATTGCACCGGAACCATACATAACGCCATTGGCTCCTGAGATCACTGTAACTGTTTCTCCACTAACAACATCATGTCCAAAATCATACCAGCCACTGCCTGGGTTGTTTGCAGGTATGCCATTTCTATATACCGAAGTATGTACTGTCTGTGCTCCACGTTCATTAAAGCCAACAAAGCCACCAAGGCCTCCGGCACCCCAAGTAAACTCTGGAATAATTTCCTCAATAAGTGTTTCGTTTATTAAGACATTTGTCTTTATAACTTCTACTTGTTGTCCTACAACAACAACTTCTTCAATTTCTTCTGCTTGGACACTTGTTACAAAGAATGCAAGAAGTAAAGGTGCTACCAATACCGCTGTAATCTTAAATGTATGCTTGTTCCAAAGTTCTAATAGTTCTTTCATTTTTTCTCCATTTTAAAATGTGTAATATTACAGTACTAATTATACATGTAATAATTATTTTGTCAAGTGTTTTGAGCAAAAAAGAAACCCCCGGTAATTACCGAGGGTTAAAAGTATCCAAATATAGTGTGGGAGGTTTAATATTTGGATACGAGTGCTCCTTTTAACAGGAACATTACTTGGCTCATCTATCTGAGAGCCTTGTCATACAAGTTGACTCTGCCATTGCTTTCCAAGTGTCTGGCGCCAACTTTCTAAGGTCTGATATTTTCAAAACCATTCTCAACGATATCTCTCTAAGTCTACTTGCCTTTTCGTGCATAAAGTCTACAACTTCTTTCTCTCCTGCAGGACCAAACTTATATTCTTCAAGCATACCATCTCTAACAATTTGATTAATTCTTAAAAACTTATCACTTGTTAAATCCATACCAAGATCAATATAATGACATCTGGACATAAGTGCCGCTAAATGGTCTTGTATCTTCTTGCTACGAACATTTTCAAAGTTAACATTAGTAATAAAGATAACGCCGCCTTTGAACTCAAATCTATCTGGAATGCCTTCTCTTCTCAATGCTTGAGATTCTGCTTTCCAACTAATAGTTCTTTTCTTGCCTGAGTCTAATACTGCTTTAAGCATATTAAGACAAACTTCGTCAAACAAAACACTATCACAATCATCAAATACAAGTATGTTACCTGCTCCTGCATTGTTATATAATGTTTGATATAATCCAATTGGTGTCATTGACCCTTTAACAACTTCTGTCTTTTCAATCTGTCCAGACAGTTTTGCCATTGCATCATACTCGTCAAGTATTTTTTCAACACCAAACGATTTACCAACTCCTGGAGGGCCACTTACAATAAGTCCTCTAACAACACCGTTTGCTACAGCGTCAGTCATTTGGTCTAAGATTCCAAATCTTCCTTTGATCCTGTCCATTGCTTCTGCTGGAGTTTCTTTTGCTTTCTTCTCTGCTTCAACAACAGGGTTCAACAATTCAAAGTCTTCCTTAGTTGATGGCTCAACATCTGCTGGTGTTTTTAATAACACTCTAATTTTTTGAGCAGTATTGCCCATCATGTGTGATCCATCTACTGTAATAAACGGACCTTTCTTACCAAATGAAATTGGTTTTACGATTGGAAATACAGTATCCTTAATTAAGGCGTTCCTATAAGTTCCTTTCTTGATTCTAATAAAATTTTGCATATTGCCTCCCACAGCATTAATTTAATTTATACAACTATTATAGCATCTTTTTGTTTTTTGTCAACCACTTAAAATAAGTTTATTACAAAATTAACAAAAAAATAAATTATAAATGGACTTGCAATCCAAACAGTACCCCAAACAATAAAGTTAATTATCCATACAAGTGGATTTAAGTTTATATTGTCTTCTACTTGATAAGTAGACCAATGGTAATAGAATGTGTGCTTAAATATGCCATGTACTATCATAGCGAAAAACCCTACGAATGCCATTATAAACACAATTACCATTTAAGTTACTCCTAACTTCTTACTATATGTATATATTATAGCATTTTTACAGGGTTTGTCAACCGATATTTTAGGAGTTTATGCGTTCCAATTGATGGCTTTTTGGCTCAATAGGAGCTCTTGGTTATGCTTGAGAATAGGCATCATGTCCCAATACATTTCATGTAACTCTTCTAATGATTTTGATGACACATCTTTGATTGTATCTATCATTAAACTAAGTTTCTTGTCTGGATTTACTTCGCTGTCGTAATCCTCATTCCAGTAGTTACTAAATGTTTTGTAACCAAGTGATTTAAGATAATCTAATGTGCCTGTAGAACAATACAAAATTTGAGGGTGTAAATTTAACATAGGTCTTGTAGTTTTTTCTGTAATAAACATTTCTCTGTGGAATTCACGCATGTATTCATTTACTGCAGGATCTCTATGATAGTCAGCAAGTCCAAAACATTCAGAGCTTTCTGTTGTTATAGTAAAGTAGCAATTTTCATATATGTATCTATAGTCACCAACTTTGTTCCAATCTCCGCCATGATGGTCTGGATCAATTCTAAATAATTCATCAAATGCTGTTTGCCAGTCGCCTTTGATATCGTATTGTATAGGTAGTTGTGATGCTAACTCTTCTGGTACTGGGTACATTGGCATATCATCAACACCATTGCCCCAATAATGAAAACTTGTCATTGCTGTTTCTGTATCAATTAATTTGTTTTCGTGCATTGCTAACATAAATTTTTGTCTATGCCCTAACATGTTTCTATTAAAACAATTATACTTGTGACTACGCAATCCTGTAGGAGCATTATCAGTAGTAGTAAATTCTAATTCAGAAAAATACCTATTTGCCCTTCCATATAAAGCAAATCCAAAGTTTTCAAACTCTACAATCATCTTATCATCATTTGGAGCATATAATAAATGCCACGCATCATAAGATTTTTGTATGTTTGCACTTCCGCTACGGAAAGTAATATTTGATAAAGGAATACTATACTTGTGAGCAAACTTATGTATAGCGTCAGGGAACCACTTGCCGTTAATTAGCCATGTTGTTCCTTCGGAAGTATAGGTGAAATGAATTTTTACAGTTAAGTGTTCTGCTGGATTGTTTCTTAAATAAGAAATTAAATCAGCAGTTTGTGTTTGTGTGAAATCTTCCCAGTCATCCCAGACTCTTTCTTCGCACTCTATTAATTCGTATTTGAATGTTTTAGTCAATTACAATATCTTCCATACCGGCTGTTCTAAGTCTTGTAATGTGGCCAATTTGCCATTGCTTTGTATCTAATCCTTTCATTATGCCTAAGTACTTATTTCGTAATAAACTAAACTGATTAGTAAGGTGTGTTAAATCAATAACACTATCTTCGCTGTCAACAAACTTCTCAGCATCTCTACTACTGAGTGTTCTATTATAACTTTCTAAATACTTCCTAAAAGTTTTAGAGCGTTCTCTACGAAGTTCTATGTTTAAATGTTCGAGAATTGCTTCAATCTCTTGTAGTTGATTAAAGCGAAACTCAGTTAGACCAGGTAGGGAGGCACTCAATTTCTCGAGGCTCCCTTTTATTCGGCATTCCCATTTTGCATCTTCAAGTTCTCTTTCAAAGTAACTTATTGCATCTACAATGTTACCTAAATCCTCAACTATCTTATTAAAATGCGTTGCCATTTAATTAATCCCAGTCACCGTCTTCATCTTCATCATCAAGTAGATCAAAATGACTAACTAATGCTGATTTCATTGTAGAGTCGAATTCATTTAAGTATTCGTCAATATCTGAAAGTCCAGCAGTATCGTCAAAAGTTCTAACTAATGTTTCTGCAACATGCAGACGTTCTTTTTTAGGGATATATGCTTTAATGCTGTCCCAAGTAGCATGTAATAGTTCTACTTCACTATTCATCTGTGTATTCCTCGACAGTTGGTTCAAGATCTTCAGGGCTAATATCGTCAATTACTTCTTTCTGTGCAACTGGATTTTGTTCCCATTCATCTATAATTACCTGAAGTTTTTCATTAGTCCAGCCTTTTCTGAACTCCTTAATGATTTCACCTGTTACGGGCGAAGTGTATTCAAGTTTATTACCTGTCTTAGAAATAATGCCTTTTTGTTCAAGCATTTCTAC
>TARA_R110001592_G_scaffold18816_7_pt1 | contig 17646 bp, 18 predicted proteins | sample TARA_R110001592 | Tara Oceans TARA_R110001592 (sample SAMEA4398387) | marine metagenome | biome: Polar Biome; feature: [SRF] surface water layer (ENVO:00010504); material: water (ENVO:00002006), including particulate matter (ENVO:01000060) such as... | depth 5 m | reverse complement strand
AGGAGATTTTTTATCTTTATCAGGAGTAGGAGATTTTTTATCTTTATTTCCATCTGTTTTATCACCTGTTGTGCATTGTTTTTTCACAGCTACTTGTTGTTGTCCGTGATTACTATGAAAAAGTTTTAAGATTACAAAGATCAATAGTAAACCCGCTAGACCCCCAAGACCCCCAAGACAACCTCCTTTAGTAATAGTAGCAATTTGTGTATTTTTCTGATCATTTTTAACATAACTTTTAGCTTGATTAGTTATAAGGCACTGCGTATTTGTGATAGTCCCTTTTTCTGTCAAATTAATATCCCCATTTATAGTATCTCCGTTAAGAATAACAGCTAAACTGTTATTGGTGATTTCTTGTTCATTCTGACAAGTAGAGTTCATTACTTGAGTTACTTCATTAGAAATACTCTGGTAATTATTTTGATTTATATCGTCGGTACTTCCTATGTCAAAAAGTTGATTAAAAAGAGTAAATATATTATTTTCATCGTCTATATCTCCGCTTTGTTTATTAGACTGTGTATTTATCAATGTACTATCTAAAGAAGATTTTAGTGTACAACCGGCTCCTGATATTAGACAGGCTGTTGAGAAATTAATATCTCCATTCACCGTAGTATTAGTGATCTTAATAACTGTATTGTCATTATCAGTGATACATGCATTCACACAGTTTTCATTAGATATCTGTGCCACGCGCGTATTCGTATCTTGTTCACTATTTTGAAAAATACTTGTATTACTTCCCATCCTTTTTTAAGAGAAATATAAATTAAAAAAGGATGAAATTTAATCTCAATAGATGTTTTAAAAAATTTACCCTAACGAGTGATACTCCTTTAGACTTGATTGTTTTTTTAATGAAGACTACTGGAAAAACTATCGTCAGGGAAAAAATAGAAAAAAAGTTCGATAAAATTAAGAATTATTTAGAAACTTTTGAAGACTATATAGAGATAAAAGAATCTTACGAAAACAGTGATTTAAATAAGATTACAAACTATATAAGCGACTTGGAATATCCTTGGTCTGTTAGAAATCTCTTGGAATCTTTTAATCACCTTATCAAATTTCATACAAATTTCTCCTTCCCAGATACAGAAAAATTAATTTTTGGATCTAAAAATAACGACTCTCCTCTTTCCTATGACATATGCATGTGTTATATAATCTGTAAAAAATTAAATATACAAACATCGAGAGAAGATAAATTAGAAGATATGAAAGAAAAAATATTGGGGGCTTCTACGAATAAAGACGAACATTATAATTTATTAAAAAATAATATCAATAATCTAAATGCGTTAGAACTTTATCATATTTCTAGAAATATTAATATAAAGGAAAGACCATACAAATTTAGGGGTAATGAATCTCTCGAAGATCTTTCCAGAAATATAAATATTTCTTATATTATCAGAAATTCTATTCTAAATAACGAAGAAGCTATAGTTTATGCTGCTAAATTCTTTAATTATGATATTTCCGAGTCATCTTCTCCTATAAGTGTTTTGAAATCCATAACAGAAAGAAAGGATGAAATTATTTTTAAAATTGAAGATAGTTTCACTAAAAAATTCAAAATAAATTCAGATTATTATAAACTAGATAAATTTTGGAGAAAAAATATATCATTCTTGTATACACCTAAAGTACTTTCTAATCTGAAGGAATATGAAAATTTGGACGACGATCAAGATTTAGATAAAAGGTATAGTGAAGATAATTACTATGACGGTATTTTTGATTTCGAGAAAGGCACTGTTGTCTCCGAAGGTATTATAACCTTTGGTAATATTACAACAGGTAAAATAGAACTAACGAACATTAAAAATTTGATAGAAATTTTCAAAGAAAAACTTAATTTTGGAAAATATGAATCAAATATAGAGAAACTGGTTAATATCTGCAAAGAAAATAAAAGTCACGAATATGCCTCTCTATATAAAATTATTAGATTCATACAGAAATACTGTCTCGTGACAAATAATGCGATTAAAAATCTGAAGGCTTCTTCCGATAAATACAAACCTACACTTAAAGAAATATTCTCTAAATTATTAGAGGTTTCAGAATCTTTGAAAGGGAAAGAAAAGATAGACGATTTTTCTAATATTTCTATCATGAATAATATTCTAAATTTAAATAAATATCTTTCCGACATCAAGAACCAAGAATTTAAATCTATGATAGACGCTCTTCCTATCATAAACTATAAAGACGATAAATTTTGCAAACCTTTAGATAACCATTATAGCAATATTGTTGAAGACCTTTCAAATACTAAAAATTTAAAAGATAAAACAGCTGAATATTTACAAAACAAATCTAAATACTACGCTTATACAGCTTACTACTATGTCTACATATTCTACAAAGAACATATATTTGAATTAGAAAAATTTTAACTACTAACTAAAAAAGATTTTTTATTATCTAAATAATTTATAATATTTTCCTTACTAGTAGACCATATGGATTCTATATGGTCTTCATTACTCAAATCATATGATACGTTTGCTAGATAATGAAGAATATCTCTTTCTCTTCCGTACACACAGATGACAGCCCTGTCCTTAATGTCTTTTAAATCATTTTTTCTTGTATTGCATTTTATTAATGTGTCATTAATATTGATAAAACAAAAATGATTTATATGGTCTGTGTAACAGAATCTTAACTTATGTTTACACACCAAAGATAATTCTTCTTTTAACTCTCTGGAAGCTCCTTCTTCTATCGTTTCTAATCCCTTTGGGTGTCCTGAGATACCTATCTGGCTGTCACCTGTCATATAAGTAACACCTAAGATATAACTTCCTTCTGGTATTTGTTCTTGAATAAGTTCTTTCATATTTTTTGGAACAAATCTACTTATTTTTACCTTATTTTTTATTCTAATACTGTTTTCTTTAAAATCTCTAAGGTAAATACTCATTTTATAAATTTAATTTATAAACTTATTTTAACCAATTAAAGCTTTTTGACGTTTAGTATTAACTTTTCGGATTGCTTCTTGATAGACATTTCTCCTACTTGAAAGGGTTTTATTAAAACAATAAATAATAACACCAAACGTAAAAACAGAAATTAAACCAGCCACTACTGCTATTCCTATAGACATTTCCGAGGGTATATTTCCTTGATTTAAATAAACAGCTATAATACCTACAACTACTGTCACAAAAATGAAACAAATAATATGATGCCAGAATTTTAAATCCTTGAATATTTCTTCTATTGTAAACTTGGATCTAATATCACCAAATAAATCATACGCTACAGATATTAGTAATACAATCATCCCTGTTACAGAAATTGCTAAAATTTCTTCCCTATAAACTGTAGGGATTGTTGATGTTTTTACACTTGAAAAATTACCAAAAACTAAAGCCAATGACACCATCAAAGATAAAGTAAATATTTGCTGTGTATGTAAGATAAAATGGTTATAAACATGGCCTGCCGTCATTTTATATTAATAGTAAATGTTTAAAAAGTATTATATAAAAATGTTAAAAACAACAGATAACCAGACATTGTTAGCAGGAGCAAATGTAGTAGGAATGGTTAGTTTATTAGCCTATACCCTTAGAACTTTTAACGAAGTAAATTCAAACATAGACGAATTAAGAAATGAATTAGATACGTTCAGAAAAAATTATTCAGAAAATAATAAAAGATCAAATATAGCATTCAGTCATTTAAATAATAAATTAGAGGAAAATTCTAGAATGTTCCAGACTAGAATGTCTGGAAGACAGCAAATGATGGAAAGAAGACCCGCTAGAAAGGTACATTATCATCAAGAGCCAGAAGAAGTTGAGGATCCTGAACAAGTGGAAGAAATTTCTACATTTTCTAATAATGTTAATGATGAGATATCAGGGGCGTTGAGTGAACTACTTGGAAATTAAGTATTATTAAATTAATTAATTTAATAATTCTTTATCAACATTTTTCCCATATTTTTTACCTCTTCTTCTGGACCCTCAACTTCTTCTGGCTCTTCTTTTATCTCCTTTGTTTCCTCGTCTTCTTCATCTGTGCAATTTTCTGTACAGAAGCGCGCACCGTTCCACATTTGCAAAGCTTCTTCATAGGTAAATATTTTTTTATTGAGTCTCAAATTAACTTCATTATGAAAATCTACTGTCCATTTTAACATCGATAGTTTGTCTTTATTTTTTACTGCTTTGATGAGAGGATTTCTAGAAACATAATATTTAGCATGTGTTTGGCATTTCAAACAAGGAAAATTTTTAATATCAAGGGCAATATTCCTGGCGACTTCTCCTTTCTTAGATTCTGTATCGGCGTAAATAGATTTTATATGCCAGGATGCCCAGTAACCAGGACCTAGATATTTGGCATCGTATGACATTTTAGTATTTTTTTATTTAAATTAATATTATTAGCTTTTTTCACTTCTTAAATTTTTTATAACCGATATCATCAAAGATATCCAATCCAAAGAATTAGAACAAGACATTTTATCAGTAATTATACTAAAGGATAATCCTCTCCGTTGTCAAGACCAGTTTTTAAATATTCTATAATAGTTTCTTCGTCATTTTCTTCGATTTTAGAAATCCAAAGAAATTTAGCATTACATTTTTTGAAATATTCTTGAAAGTCAAATTTTTCTTCCTTAGTTTGATTTGCAAAATCTACTATATTGTCAACAACCAAAGAGAACAGAGAGGTGTCGTATTCACCGTTTTTCTGAGAGAAACAAGTATTTTTATAGATAGACCTTTCTAGAAATTCATTTATATTTTCTACAATTTCAAAAGAATCGTCACAGAATACAAAATTAGTATAGTTTCCGAGTTCGATACTAGAAAGAGAATAAGCCATTAAGTTTTTATCGGAACCCCCGTTATCTTCAACAGGGTAATAATAATCGTACGGGAGTTGTTTATGACTTATTCTTTTCATAGAACCTTTATTCAATACACAAATATCTCCGTGTACAAAATGAGAAATATTCTTAGCTACTTTTTCTAAATCTTCTTCGTCGTTAATTTCGCAAATAACAGTGTAATATGTATTTCTTGTTCTCATTTTAGGTTTAATATACCCTATTAGTCTTTCCAAACTGTGTTTTGGGGAACATCTTGGCGAGATAGGGAGTATGTAATATTTAGGTATTCTCATTGATTTCATTAATGTATCCGTGATAGGAAATGAATCGAAAAGTTGAATTAGATACTCAGTCGTTTCATAGTAAACACAATCAGGGTTCCACATCATATTTCCGTTCATGGAAAGGACTTGGTCAATAAAACTCAAACAAAACTTATCAATCTTTTGAACGTGTTTTTCCGGATAAAGTCCTGGTTGGAATTCTGAAATAGCTTTTTGTAGGTATCCGGAATTATCTCTAAGAGTACTTAAATTAAGTATGTTCTTTATCTCATAATTATGTGTTTTAATAAGCTCTTTTACAGTTACAATATACGGAATAAGGTCAAAATTAAAGTTAGTAAATGTTGTCAATAAGAAAGGACAGTTGTATTTTTGAAGTACTTCTATCAATGGTTGAGGATTGATAACGCTTGGGACAGACAAAATAATATAAGGTGTTTGAAGTGATATTAATTTTTTCACAATATCGATAGCTTTATTTGTATCAAAAACGGTAATAATAATAGCGTTATCTACCTTTTTCGGGAGCGTACCTCCGTGTATTTTAAAATGTCTCTTTACAATTCCTTCATATGTAAAATGCGTACTATTAAATTCCTCTATCGAACATGTTTCTTCTCCAAATTTAATGGTCTTATTGTCTAAGAATCTAGCGTCTGGGAAAAGTTGTTTTATTGGGTCTTTAGAGTATAGATGACCTTCAATCATACCTATCTTATGATAAAATTCTCTAATTCGCTTCATTCGTTTACATTCCGGATAGTTAGTCTTGTAAAAATTTTCTTCAACGTCAAAAGTAAAATCTTTCCCGAATTTGTTATACCATTTATCTTGGAATTTATTCCACATATCTTCCAAAGTATTTTGAGTCTTTTTCTTGTCACAACTGCTCCATTGATGAGCAACGACTCCTTTACCCATGATACAACATTTTCCACCGAGAACTTTAATTTGCATACAAAAATCAGAATCTTCTGCCCAGAAAGGAGAAAACTGTTCGTCCATTTCTATTTGGCCTCCGTTTCGTGTTAATATACTAGACTTGAATCCGTGAAACCAACCAGCTACTTCGTCTACTACTTTAAGTTCTAATGACGACTCTGGTGATTCCTTATTATCAATGTTCTCCTTTTCTAATGAAGGGAAAAAGGGGTGGTCACCGCCTCCTCCACCAACCAACATCATATTTGGAATACTTAATGCCTTGTAAAAAACATCTAAAAATAATGGAGGGTTGACGATAACGATATCAGAATCAAAGGAAGCTATATAATCTCCTTCTGCTACATCAAATAAAACCTTCCTCCCCTTAGCGATTCCTAGATTTTCATCAGAAAAAATAACCTTTACCTTTGAGATTTGTCTGTCCATATTTCTCAGAAATTTTTTCAATTCCATCTCGTGCGAACCGTTATCAAGGAAGATAAACTCTTTAATCATTGGATTAGTGATAAAATAAAACATACTTGTCATAGATCTTAATAATTTCTCATAGTTATTGTATGTAAGCATAACAATTGAAATACTCATGGTTATGTTTTTCGTTAATTTCCATTAAAATATTTTCCACCCTGAAAATGAAAAAAATAAAAAAAAATAGAAATTATACTTTTTGATGTGGTCTGTATTGAACCTCCGAGTAGGTCGCTATACCGGCGGTCCCGTCGACTGCGTTGGTCGTGATTACGTTGACTTCGGACGGAGCGGCTTACTAATTAGTACCATTTACGATCCAACAATGAACCGCTACGAGACGATGGTTTTCAACTCGAAGCCTCCAGAGGGAAATGACGGTGATGTAGACTTCGACGCCGAACAGATGATCATGGTCCTGTATTACAGCCTTCGCGAGGATTCTGTTTCTGGTCACCGGTCGATCGTCTCTTCACAGGCTTCTTCTTTGGGTTGATTTTAATTATATATTTAACTACCGCAAGGTTAAATATTTATTCTTCTTGTATTCTTGAAACAGGTTTAGGGACTGTGATAGCCTCGCCATTATAAACGATCAACCATGCTTCGCATTGACAAATAGCATCACCCATATCATCTTTTTTCTTTGATTTTTCTAAACAATTTATAAATTTATCTTCGGAGCCGTTCTCTCTGGATTTTAAAAGTTCTACGGCTTTTTCTTTACACCAAATCTTGTATTCTGGCTTCTTGAGACCTTTTGGGCATCCAAGAAGTCTTGTTTTAGATTGAGAATTAAACTCAATAATAATAGGTCTATTTCCTCTATTTTTTAGCATTGTCATAAAAAATGTCAAAAGATGTTGCCCCATTCTAGTATTATGGTAACTTATAGCCATCTGTGATTCTATCACAATATAGTGTGATGACGAAAAATAGGAATGGGCTTCTTCAAGTTCTTGAAATTTTCTTATGGAATCTGTATAATGGTCTGTACTTTTATTGAATTCTAGTCTAGCTAGATAAAGTGATTTTTTAATATTTGTTTTTGTATTAACACAATTAATATAAACTCCGCAGTTTACAATTCCGGGGTCAATAGATGTAATTATCATGTTTTCATTTCTTAACACAGGTGATTCATAATCATGTGGATTGAACGCATTGAAAGGAGGCTTAGCAGCCCCTACTGGGTTCATTTTACTGTAACGATTAAATCTCCTCTTGGACATTTATTTTAATATAATCTTATACAAAAATAAATTTTTGTATAAAATAAAATGCCTTATTACGAATATTATTCTTTCTCATATTTTTTCTTAATCATACTTCTTTTCTTCCTTTTGATCCTTATTTTATTTCCCAATTACACTAAGAAAGATATCGTTCCTCCCCTTTCTAATGCAAATTACGTTATTGATCCTACTTCTATAGGAACTTTTATCACTACAGATACAAATTTATCTACATTTAGTGATTTGATCATCCAAGATGGTGCATCTGGAGGTACAGATGCAATAGACTTCGGAGCATCTGAAGGTGACGTAGCAACAGTTTCGTATATCCCTTATTACGAAGAATCTCATAAAAGAATTATAGGATTTTTTGAACTTAATATAGGTACATCTCTTAGTAGAGATCTCTCATTTAGAGTAGTAGATAGCAATCAGATACCTGACACAAGTTTAAGTGAATATAATTACGGCTGGACATCTTTAAACACAGAAGCTGTAAGCGGTGTAGTTACGCCGGTTGGAACTAATTCTACACCTGTTTACAAGGTGAACTTACCATTTAATCTTCCTGGTTTTGCTAACAGGAATCATAATATTACAGTACAAATAGCTTCTGCAACTGGAAACAAAACCGGATTAGAACTTTCAAGTGCTTATCTCTATTATCATTCTATTTAAGAATTATCTATCAGATAGATATTATGTTCTCCGAAATCACCTATTTTGTGATTTAATCTTAATAAACCGTCTCTGAATGAGATGATTTTAATGATACTGTAGCTAGACATACTGCTTATTTTTGTTAATGCTTTGATAGAAGATGAACTTACTTTAGTCTCGTAAAAAGACGACGGATCTATATCTACTTCGATATTTGGATCTTTCGACCCTGGTACATTTCCCCATCTCATATCCTTTGTAATAGAACCTGTACCGTTTCTTCCTTCTACCATCATACCTTCAGGAAAAACTTTAAAAGAAGTATATTCTGCGTCTCCTCTTGTCATACCTTTCATGGTTGTGCAAAATTGATTGATTTCTATCTTTAAATTTGGCTTCTCTACTTCGTCCTGGTAATCTGAAACATCATAGTGAACCTTCCGATATTTACTGGTAGATAACCTAGAGTGCTCAGTCGTTAAACCCTTAATCTCGATAAGAACATCGTCCGAAAGTGTTGTCTTATAAATTCTAACACTATTCGATTTTGCAATGGACTTGAAAACAGATTTTACGGTATTTATATTAAGTTCTTCGATGTAACAACAGGGTTCGTCTTCGGTTTTCTTAATAGTGGCTAAATCTTCATTTAAGTAATAATCGATAATATCGTCGGTATAAATTTCGATATCACTGATTAATTTCATCGAATCCCTTGAACTAGACGTCCCTGTCCTAATAGTAATCCCTGATTCTTTAAAGTAAACCGGGATTCCTTCGATGACGAGTTTGTCGTAAAGTTCAAAGATTTGACGAAAAACGTAGCCATTGGTTATTTCTGCACTGTAAACAACCGTGTCTATTTCTCTTGGGATCTTCTCCTCATTAGATGCTAACTCCATTTTATCAATAATTCCATTAAATAGTTATTGATAATTAAAGCTATTTGGGAAAGAACTGAAAATCATCATGCTTCCAAACCTCATACGTGCTATTTGGCATTACCCTTTTTAAATAGTAAGGAGGGAGTTTGTTCATTTCAAATTCCAACATAGCAATATCGTAGCTCTTTGATAGTCCAAGTTTTTTTACTTCTTCTTCTATAGTAGTCTTGTACCCGTTATCTAGATACTTGATTCTTTCAGAAATAATAGAAACTTTTTCGTAGATCGTCATTACAGGAGATGTAATTTTTTTATCATTGAAAACTAAATTATCTGAAGTAAAGTCAACTAGACTAAAGTCTTCGTCTAACTGATTTTCTTCTTCAAAACTATCTAGTTCGTCCATTTTTATAATTATTTTATAATTATAAATTCATTTATCTATTTTAAATCTACTCATCAAAAATAACTCTTCTCTTCTTTTTTGTAGGTTCCTTTTTCTTACCTTTGCTTTCCATTTTCTCTGTAAAATTAGTTCCAAGATTTGCCAAGATTTCTGTGATATTAGAACCGTTACCCATTACATCTCCTAAAAGACCACCTAAATCCTCTTCTTCTTGCATTTGGTTAGCGGTACCGCTCTCGATATTCTCTACCGTGATTGGGTTATCCACAATCTTATCAACGGCTCCTCTAATGAGACCTGTCATAGACTCACCTCCGATGTATTTAGTAAGAAGTTTCAAGCCAATGAAAATGAGGACATTCCAGATAAACGAGGATCCGACTCTGTACTCTAGAGATGTTTTTGCTCCGCCCCCGCCTGGTCCGCCGCCATTAACATAGAAACTTTCGCCGAGTTCGATCATCAAATGATTATAACGGTACATTCTCTTGAGTTCCATTTTTGTGAAACCTGCCATTGGTATTCCAAAAGCCTTGATCGCCAGAAACTCAAAGACCATAAGACACATAATATAACCTAACTGAATCTGATCTAAATTCATATTTACATAAATGTTTTTGATATGAGAATGATATATTTTGTGGACTCTGTCTAATTTTTTACCCTCTGGAAATTCTATTTTTTTGTCAGGATAATTTACCTTTAAATTACTAAATTTAACTCTAAAAGCTTCTATACAAATATCCTTGATAGTTTTGGGTTCTTTAGAATAATCCTGATCTCCAGGAAATCCAATTAATTCTGCTACCCTTTCGTTGATTTCATCTTCATCTGAAATATCCACCACAGGGGATGTCGGTGCGATATGTGGTTTTCTTGGAGAAATTCTAGGTGATTGTCTTGGTGAATGGGTATATGTTTGAATAACTTCTTCTTTTACTTCGGGGATATTGAATTCGTCTTCTTTCTTTCTTATAGGTGTAGTTAGTCTAATAATAGGTGTCTGTGATAAAATATCCGGAGAGATCGTTGGAGGTGGATCAAACCCAACCTCCTCATCATCTTCTACATCAGAGTCGTCAAAAGCAGTTTTCCTTGTCGGCGTAATTAAACTATCTAATGTATATTTTTTTTCTTCTTCATTGTTGCTATACATTTTTCATTAACTAATCTTTAAAACTTGTAATAAATGAAAAATGAATTTATATTATTTAAAAAGTAAAGAAAATACCAGATATGGAGAAACTATTAAAAAAAATAGAAGAGGACCCAGGGAAATTTATCGATAAAATTAACAATGAAAGGTTCGTAAAAATTTTAAAATATTCATCTGAAATGTATTACAATCAAGAATCTATTCTCTCGGACGATACATATGATTTTTTGGAATCTGTGTTACGTAAGAGAGATCCAAAAAATCCTTATTTTCAAAAGATAGGTGCTCCTGTTCGAGAAGATGTTGTTAAAGTGGAACTTCCATATTGGATGGGAAGTTTGGACAAAATTTATCCCGACACAAGAGAATTTATCAATTGGTTTGAAAAGAACAAAGGGCCTTATTTTATCACTCAAAAACTTGACGGTGCTTCTGGTTTAATTTGTTATTCGGAATCAGGCGATATTAAAATTTACACCAGAGGCGATGGAAGAGTAGGTCAGGATATCTCTTTTCTTAGAGATTATTTGAAGATACCTAAGGTAAAGATGGATCTCTGTGTTCGAGGGGAATTTATTATGAGAAAAGACACCTTCCAAAAATATAAAGATCGCTACCCTAAAGCAAGGACGATTGTTAATAGTGTTATTAATTCTAAGAAACCTGAGAGAGAAATCATAGATGATATCGATTTTGTTGTCTATGAACTCGTTGAAGAAGAGGGTTTGAGATGGTCTCAGCAATTTAGTATTCTAGAAGGTTTTGGATTTCAACTTCCGGATTATTTTGTTAGTAAGAAAATTACAGAAGAAGAACTTCGAAAAATCTATTTTGATGGTAAACAAGACGCGGATTACGAGATCGACGGACTAGTTATTTCTAAAGATGCAGGCTATTTAAGATCTACCAGTGGTAATCCAAAATATTCTACGGCTTTCAAGATTAATTTGGAAGGCAAGAAAACAACCGTAGAAAATGTTCTCTGGGAAGTTTCAAAACACGGAATTATCAAACCGCGTGTCAAATTTCATCCAGTTATTTTAGACGGAGATGTTGTTAATTATGCAACCGCTTTCAACGCTAGATTTGTTGAGGAAAATAATCTCGGACCAGACACAGTTATCAAAATTGTAAAAAGCGGAGATGTTATTCCTTATATTTTGAGTATAGAAAAATCGACAAAGGCTCAATTTCCTGACATGAAATATCGGTGGAACGAAACTCATGTGGATATCATTTTGGAAGATTTACAAGACTCGGATGATTATAAAATCAAAAGACTTCTTCATTTTTTCCAAGTGATGAAAATTCCCAACATAAGTATAGGTGTCGTCACAAAGATGTATGAAAACGGATACGACACACCGAAAAAGGTGTGTAAGATGTCGATAGAAGATTTTATTTCTTTACCAGGAGTTAGAGATAAAAGCGCAGAGAAATTTCATACTTCGATACATTCTATCATAGATCAACCTATACCGTTGGAAAGAATTATGACAGCCAGTCTAACATTCGAAAATGGTTTCGGTGAGAAAAAACTGAAAGCAATTGTATACGAGTACCCTAATTTTATGAAAGACTACACGAAGATTACGATCAAAAAGATTTGCGATATCGAAGGTTTTTCTAATAAAACGTCCCAAGCTTTTGTGGAAAACATACCAGAATTTTTAAGATTCATGAAAATTATGGATTTCTTGAAGATTAAGAAGTCATCAAAAACAAGCGAAGGTATTTATTCTGGAAAGACGATAGTATTATCCGGATTTAGAGATTCTGAAATTAAAGAACGCATCGAAAGTCAAGGAGGAAAAGTTTCAGAGAGCGTTAGTAAAAATACAAGTCTTCTAATTATTAAAGATGATAACCCTGATAATATGAAAGGAAAAGCTCAAAAGGCTACCGATCTTGGAGTCAGAATAGTTACCAAGGCTCAATTTTTGGAAATGTAAATTTTTAAGATTTATAATTTAAAATCTTAAAAAGGATAAATGAAAAACAATTAAAAGAAAAAAATAGAAAACAGAATATGGAACATTATGGATCTTGTGATTGTGAAATAGTAGACAAAACATGTATAAAATGCGGACTAATTATAGAGTCGTGTATAGACGAAAAATTAGACTACACCAAAAATTGTCCTCAGATATCGTCTGGAAAAAATAATATACTAGACAATATGGAAAATATCCCCTATGATGTTATAGCGAGAGCAAAATCAAACATCACAGAGAGAGAAGAAATTACAGGAAAGAAAGTAAGAAATGATTGCAAGAATACTTTCATTCAAGTATACTCTGCTTATTTAGATTGTGGGTATAGTGATTTTAACCCTCAAAAACTGGCCAAACAGTTAAAATTAAGTAGAAAGGATGTTAACTGGTGCTTAAAAATAGCATCCGGTACATCCTTAATTTCAAATTTTTATGACGACGATTTTAATTATACGTCTATTGTTATTTTATCACCCGTAGCTTATATTTATCCAAAGTGCAAGAAAAACAATTTAGAAAAGCACCAGGAACAGATTTTAGAGATTACCAATAGAATTTTAGAAGAGAAGGATATTTTGTATTCTTCTAGACCAGAGTATGTAGCGTGTGCTGTCATCAAGAAGTTTTGCGAGACCAGAAAAATTAATATTAAGTGTTTCAGCAAGTTAAATGAGATATCGGATAATGCTTTAAAAAAATGTATGAACGATATTAAGGAATTTTACGATTATTTTTTACCAATAAAAAGTTAATTTTCTCCATTATAAAAATGGAGAAAAAAAGAAAATCAAAAAAAGAATTACTCTATTTTGATGAATACGGTATACTTCGTTTCGATTTAGGAGGGAAAGTTCTGCTTCTTTTTCTTACAGAAATTGCAGCGGTTTGGATGTCATTCATATTACTTGCAAAGTGGAATTATTTTAATGATACCAAACATGGTTTGGCTATCATTATTTCCAATGTTATTTTTCTAGGAATTACTTTTACCGCCATCTTTTTCAAAGGCGTTTTTGTTGAAGTTCATCAAAGTGAAATGGCTAAACAAGTTGCAAATCTTTTGTTTTTTGTGATGGTCTTTTTAATTATTTATTATTACTCTCCAGAAGAAATAGATCAGAAGATAAGAGAAAGGGAACCGGATACTACTTTATATTTCTATACAAATCCTGTTAATATGACCTATGTTTTTATTTTAGTCTATCTTATTTTTATTTATATATTATTTAATATTTAATATATAATAAAGTGATTAATATTTATTTAATATGCACCAGCGACATGATAGTTAACGTGAAGGAGAAGCATCGGCATAGCTACGAAGATGATAGCTGCTCCGGTAGAGCCGTAGGAACCGAAGACGGTATCCGGGAGTTTTTCGTTCCCGAGAGGGTAACCAAGAGTTACGAAGAAGAGTACGAAGAGGGAAACAATAACGAAGTAGTTAAGACCTCTTAAAGGATGCATACCTTTGCCAGCGATAGAAGCTCTGATAGGAGATTTGACCATTTTATTATCTAAAATAAATAATAAAAAAAAATTTTTTTTATTTATTTTTCAAAGTTTTTATAGTTTTGAAAAAATAATATTTTTTTTAGGAAAAAAAACTTTTTTTTTACTTAATCAAAACATGGGATTGGAAAGAATCGCGAGGATTGATGCTCCAGATACATCAGAAGGCAGTTTCGGTACTGCTACAAAACTATACGGAAATACTCTAATAGTTTCTTCTTATACTTCCGGAATTACAACACTGCAACAGGGATATGTTTACATTTATCAACGAGGAAATGATGGTAACTGGACTTTAAAGCAGTCAATTAGAGGAACAGATGTTTGTACTCTTCCTGCAACTGATGTTGTTAATTTCGGAGGTCAAGTAGATATTTATGAAAACTATGCTGCAATAAGTTCTGTTCCAGATGGAGGTAGCGGTGACGAAGGCCAGGTTCATATTCTTGTCAGGGGAAATGACGCAATATGGAGATTGCAACAAACTTTGGAAGGAGATTCTCCTGATGATAATTTTGGTTTTGGCCTCTCTTTATCAGGAAACAATCTTCTAGTAGGGGCGCCTGCAGGAGAAAATGGTTTTGGAGCTGCTTATTGGTTTGTTAGAGGAAACGACGGAATTTATAACAGAGTTCGTAAAATAACCGGCCCTGCAAATGGATCACAATTTGGAGGTATTGCTCTTAGTATTTCTGGTAACAGTGCAATTGTCCCTGCTGGTGGATTCAATGCTACCGGAAGAATCTATTTTTACGCAAGAGATAACAACGGTGATTGGGAAGAAACGGCGACTATAGACGGAACAGATCAAACACCCGGGTTAGGGGGCACAGGTGCGTACATTTATAAAAATTTTGCTGTAGCAGGGACTGCACAAGGTAATCCTGGCGGGTTAACAGACGCAGGTGCTTTCGTAACTTTTACCAGGGACAATTCTGGTACATGGTCTGTTAAAGATACAATTTTTGGAACCGTAGAAAATCAAAATCTTGGAAACACAGTAGGGCTTTATGGTAATTATGTTACTTCCATATCAAGAATAAATCCGGAAGATACTGCAAATGAAGCTATGTTTCAATTATACAGAAGAAATGCTGAAGGAAATTTAGATTTATTGTATTCAGAAGGCATAGACACGGCTACTACTCCTATAATTGGAGGAGCCGATACAAGTGATATTCATGGGAACTATTTTGCTTTAGGTTGCCCTGATGTAAGCGAGCTTTTAATTTATCAAAATAAAAACTAAAGTTCTCTACACCTCTCCAAATAACATTTAATAAATAAATACTCCGTTTTATAATTCGATTTTATAAAATGATCTAATGTGTGATTTATCTTGACATCCTCGAAAATTTTGAAAATAACTTCGACGATATCTACAGGTGTTATTTCTTTGCCTTTTCTAATAGAAATAGTATTCTTATTAGAAAAGTATTTAACATTTAAATCAATTTTCTTGACATTATAAATTTCTGTTTTTAGTTGCTGAATTTTATCCAGATTTATCTCGTAAAAACAATCATAATATTTCTTCTGGTATAAATAGAAATAAACCATTTTTTCTAGGTTAAAGTAACGTTCTATTTCATCTAAAATTCTTTTATCCACTAAGTCATTTTTAAAAACTTCACTCGATGTGGGGTTCATGAAAGTTTTTAAAAACTGTGTCTCGTTTTTTTCTAAAACTGCTTGAATTATATCACGGTTATAACCTAAAGAATATGTCCCAAAGTAATTATTCTTATTTAACAAAATAAGACCAGATACAAAGCCATCTACGCCTTTCACTTTAAATAACATTTTTGAGATAAACTCGATTTTTTCAACCAAAACATGGTTGTTGGTTTTTAAAACCATCTCAAGAATTTCACGGCGAACTATACTGTCTTTATTGATTAAAGATTCCAACATGTTTTTAATACTTTAACTATTAAGTAAAGTATTATAATCTAATCCAATGAGAGATCGTAATTATCTTTTAATTTGGGTACTTCCATCCCGTCAATCATTTCTGTTTCTTCTCTCTTCCTAAATCTAGAATAAATAATATACAACGCTATCAAAATTAACAGAATTTTTCCTATGTTTCTTCTAACAAAATAGGCTAAGACTGCAAAGAAATAAATAACTACATTTTCTGCCTCTGGCTCTAATACTAAATCATTCTTTCTCGTTTTTCTACTGTTTCTAGTTACTCTGCTTTTTCTATTTGCTTCTAAAAAAGCCATTTTTATTATAAGTTCTTTAAATATAAAGTTCTAAATCTTCTATATCGATAATTTTATTTTTCAGATTATCACTTTTCTGCTGAAGTTCGTCGATTGTCGTATTGATTGTATAAATAGAAGATTTTATTCTTTCTATGCCCTTTGTTAAACTGTCAACCTTCTCGACTTGCTCATTAAAAAGCTGAAATCTGGCAAACATATTAACGGTAACTTTGTCAAAATTTTCTTTTTCTTCTAGGTCAAGTTGATCGTTTGTAAATTTATCATAATAATCCGAAGAATAATTACTGAGTCTTTTCCAATCATCGACAATATCTTTGGTGATATTTTTATACGCTCTGTCAAAATTATGGAGACTGTTTATTAATTCTTTAGCTGTAGACGTTAGAGAAGCGATCGTAAACTTATTAGATTCTACCTGTTCTGTCTGTATAATTTGATAGGTCAATTTGGTTCTCTTAATAGCAAGGACAGGGTCCTTAACAAGGGATTTAAAATCTATAACACTGTAAACAAATGGTAGAAATTCTGTCTGAGAGGTTTCTCCTGAAACGGTAGTATAATTATCACAAGAAAGAGTTCCTTCATCGTCTCTTCGAATAAAAGAATAATCTTTGCCATCGTAGAAAACTACGCCGTAGATTTCGAAGGTAATTTTGTTACGAATTCCTTCAATAAATGATGAAGACATATCAATCTTTTCGTCTTTATAAGAAACTCTGATGATCTTTTCTTCATCAAAATTCTTTGTCTTATTGTCTTTTAAATCGATGAAAACGATCTCGCCGTTGGGATCAAAACAAACAGCGTAAGAAATCGTTGAATCGTCTTCGTTCATAATTAGCTTGATAATAGAATATCTAAGATTTTTAAGTTTAGAGCTCAAATCTGTAATGTTACTTGATTTAGATCTGTTAGGGGATCTTGGAAATTTTATTTTAAGTCGTGTTGGTGTAAGTTGACTTGCTTTTGTAGTTCTTAACTCTACCTCGTCGTCGTCC
>TARA_R110001592_G_C13190749_1_pt1 | contig 17647 bp, 18 predicted proteins | sample TARA_R110001592 | Tara Oceans TARA_R110001592 (sample SAMEA4398387) | marine metagenome | biome: Polar Biome; feature: [SRF] surface water layer (ENVO:00010504); material: water (ENVO:00002006), including particulate matter (ENVO:01000060) such as... | depth 5 m | reverse complement strand
CACCATATCCGTACAAAGCCTTTATTTGATATGTGCCTTATTCAATAGAAAAATATTCAATTCTGGAATTTCATCAAGACCATCAATAATTATTAGTCCATTTTGCTTTTTCGATTGATAATAAAATCCAAGGTCGTTAAGCAATGAAGGTAATTTCTCTAACTTCTTTTCAAAACTATTATCGTCAACGGGGGGTGGAGTTCCTGTAAGTTTCAAATAAATAATCTCTTCCAACCATTGAATAAAATACCTATTTGACGTTTTTAAAGCTTTTGGAGTCTTATCATTAGGGATTTTTATAAAGTATTTGCCAAGAATATCTATGTTTTCATCCTCTGGTAAATAAGTTGCAACACTTATTGTCTTACCTGAGCCTGGAGAACCAGATAATAAGAACCATTTATTAGATGACTTAATAGTTTTATCAATTGTTTCATGATTTTCATAGTTTGGAGTTGAACTTTTGATATCATCTTCAAATTCCTGAGGAATATCTAACACATTTATTTCTTCCTCAACTTCTATATTATAATCGATTAAATAATCTTTAATTTTCGAAATACTTATTGCCAGTAACTTATCATCCTCCTGTTGTAAAATTACACCGCCAATTTTATCAGATGTAACTACAGGGGAACCAGAAAAACCACTATAGTCAAAATCCTTTTCAATTTCATCTGAACTTAGAATAAAATCACTTCTATCTTTAATTTGAATTTGATTTACATTACCGAATAGTCTTAAATCATTAGCTTGTCCGTAATATGGAAAACCATTAGTTTCCCAGTTTTCATTAAATCGAATCGTTCTGGATTGAAGAGGTAAAAAATTATTACACTTTTTCTCAATTCTAATTATTGCAATATCAAAATTTTCATCTTTTGATATTAACTCTCCTGAAATTTCACTATTGTCGAACAATTTGATTGTAATTTGAGAAGAGTCCACGACAACATGTAAGGCTGTTAGTAATAGTGATTCAGCTATCAAGAAACCTGTTCCTTGTTCTTCATCACAAATAATCTTTGCAACTGATTCTTTTATTTGAGTTGGTGTAATTATGCTCTTCATTATAGTTCAATTTCTATTGGAGACTTTTCTTTTGCTACATTAATCTCAAATAAATACTTTTCCTTCAAGTTTGCGTCATTTATCTCATGAACAAATTTTGGAGGGTAGTTAAAATGAAGATTGCGTGTAAAAGCAGATTTCCGATTTATTATTAGCGCTATCGTTTCGATATCTGGATGACCAAATTTGCTACCATCAGAAGATATGATATAATTTTTTGAATCAATTACTTCAAGAAGTTCTTTACTTGTATTTGTTATACTGCCATGGTGGGAAAGTTTGATAATGTCAAATTCCATTGGGAATTCTTCGTCTGAATAATGCATTTTCAAACTTTCTAATATTAACGAGGGGTGAGAATCGGCTAAAAAAAGTAATTTCTTATTATCTTTTTCAATCACAAATGAAATGGAACTTCCATTAGTTACGGAAGTATCTTCCATGATTTCTATATTACTTAATTCATCAACATCTATGTCTCCGCCAGAAATATCTTTCTTAACAAGGACTTTTTTCTCTTTCTCTTGTGCAATTAAAAATTCAAAAGCATCATCATAATTTGAGTCATCCTCTGTTATATTATAGCCTTTCTTATATAATTCTTTATACCAAAGTCTTTTAAGCTTTGAAAGCTTTTGATTATTTGGTGAAAGAATTCTTATTCTAGTATTATCATCAATGGATAACGTAGCAAGGTTATCTATTGAAACTGCTTTACCAGCAAATTCCGAATTCCATTTATAATTACCTTTTAATATAAGTGCACTAAGAGCAGAACCTTGCTCGGCACTGATTTCGTTCCTACCTTCTATAACTTCTTTTAAATATGATTTTCCGGAAAGTGCTGTTAAATCTGTTTTACCATCAAAATCTTTTAAACTGAGATTATCTATAAGGTCTTTGATGTGTCGATAGGAGTTATGCCAAATATTTTCAATGTCGATTATTTCACTATTTGTGTTTTTCTCTAACAGTCTTACTATTCCAGAAATATGGTCACTATCTATATGGGTTACAATTAGATGAGAAATCTTTTTTCCTTCTTCTGATTTCCTTTTTAGTTCATCACTCAAATATTCATTAAAAGTATTTACGTAGCCACCATCAATTAAGTAAAGATTGTTGGAAAAATCCAGTAAAATACTATCACCATTTAATGCTGGGAATATTTTAATTGTATTATCGCTCATTAGGTTCGTGGGTTAGGTAATTGCACTCTTTTGCAAATTTTGGTTTGTGGGTTTGCCTGTGCGATTTGCAAATGTGTGCAATGTGCGTTGGCTTCCCTAACTGTCCCGAAGGGCAGAAGCGCGGTGGCAAAAACTAATTTTTTCTTGCACCAACCTTCAATCAATGAGCCAATTTTATCATTCCGTTTTTCCAATTTTAAATCAGGTTATTTCTGTGTAATTCGGTCTCTTAGCCTTGCATACAACGTACGAATAAAGTGCACAGTGCACTTTATTCGCCTTACAACTGTAGTTCAATATACCTAAGATTATAATACTATAAAAGCATTTATTGTTTCAAGAGGGAATTGTCTTTGTATTTTATGGAATCACCTATTGAAAGGATATATAAATTTCAAAATCAAGGATAAATTCACAAAAAAAGGCCACTGAAACAGTGGCCTTTTATATATGGTATAAGAATGTTTTTTAATAATCCTTATGCAGCATTTCTAGCAGCATTAATGATCCCGAACATGGTTCTTAAAATCAGGTTTTGCAATGCCCTGTCTTCTTTTCCAGAATCCAATATGGTCTGGATGGCATATTGCTGGATAGTGATCAAGGGCAAAACAATCCTTTCCCTAATCGCTATAGATTCTTTACTTACCGGACTGTCCTCCAATAAAGCGCTCATACCTGCTACGGTGAGAATTTTATCGTAAGACCTTTGGTATTCACCATACATCAACTCCCAAAAACCTCCATATATAGGGTCCTCTTTAAGGTAGGCTGTTGCTGGGTAAAAGGCTTTGGCAAGAGACTGCATAGAGTTACCGAGTAATGAGCGGAAAAACAAAGAGTCTTTGTACAATTGCTGCACCTCTCCTAATCTGCCTTGCTTCTCTAGGTCTTCAATGGCCTTACCCACTCCGAAGAAACCAGGGATATTTTGTTTCATTTGAGCCCAAGCACCCACAAATGGAATCGCTCTCAAATCCTCAAACTTCATACTACCACCTTTGCTCCTCTTAACTGGCCTGGAACCAATATTGGTCATTCCAAAGAACTTCAAGGGGGTAACTTTTTCCAAGTAAGGCACAAACTGAGGATGGTTTTTAAGCTCCTTATAAGCCTTGTAACTGATATCTGCCATCTCATCGATGAGCGCTTTTTGCTTTTCAGTAAGACTGTTTTCACTTGAAGGATACAAATGACTTTCCATTCCAGCACTTAGCAATTGCTCCAGATTGTAAGAGCAACTAACCGGCTTGCCATAATTGGCACTGATGGTTTGTCCCTGTATGGTGATTTGAATCTCACGGTTTTCTACATTTGGCCCGAGTGAAGCATAAAAATTATGGGTATTTCCACCACCCCTAGCAGGAGGCCCCCCTCTACCATCAAAAAAGACAACATCTATTCCATCCTGCCTGGCTACTTTTGTTAGTTCTTCCTTGGCCCTAAGAATAGACCAGTTGGCTCTGATATAGCCTCCATCCTTGGTTCCATCAGAAAAGCCCAACATGATGGATTGCTTATTGCCTCTCTTACGGAGGTGCTCTCTGTAGATTTCATTGTTATAAAGCGCTTCCATGACACCATGGGCGGCAGCTAAATCATCAATTGTTTCAAACAATGGTACTATGTCCAATAAAAGATCGCCACCATTCGATAACAATAATTTGTTTAATTGAAAAACTTCCAAAACATGCAGTAAAGACTGGTTGTTGGAAATGATGTACCTATGACATCCCATGGGACCATTGTGCTTCTGAATGTAAGCTATAGACGAGATGCTTTCAAGCATCTCTCTATGGAAAGGATCTTCCATAGCACTGATTTCTGGCAATTGCTCAACAGAAAGGATTTTTTGGATCTTGGCTGCTTCATCTCCTTGATGATAAGCCTCTAAAGCAGCTTCACCATCATTTTTAGTAATAAGCGCATCCCAAAGGTCATCATGTTTCCTGCTATCTTGTCTTACATCCATACTGGCAAAATGAAAGCCAAAAACCCTCACTTTTAGTATGAACTCATCCAACAACTCTAAGGACAATCCACCATGCTTTTCTACTATGCCTTTTCTGGCAGCATATAATACCTCAAGCAATTCATCCTTGGACTTGAATATTTCTCCGCCTTCTTCATTTCCAAACAAGGTGTTGTAAATGCCTTTTTCAGCTTTAATTAGATGAGTTTCCACATCGTGGAAAGTTAATCTACGCCTGACTTTACGGATATCTCTATAGTAGCATTTAAGGATACTATTTTGAAGTTTATCTGCTACCTTTTTGGTTATTTCATGGGTAACAAAAGGATTTCCATCCCTGTCACCCCCTGGCCAAAAACCTACCTTCAGCAAGTTGGGGTTTTCCCAATCATGTAGCGGTATGTTCAATTGGTTGAGGATACGGATCATGATATCCGAAATACTCGGATAGAACACATATTCCAAAAACCAGGTCAGGCTCACCGCCTCTTCATAAGGAGAAGGTTTCTCTTTATTAATAAAAGCGGTTTTACCAAGCTGGCGAAGTAAAAGATCGACATCACCCAAGTCATTTTTCCTTATGGCTTGTTCCAAATCAGTAATAATGGCCAATACATTGCCAGGATAGAATTGCGTAGGGTGTGCGGTTAAAGTCAGTCGAACAGAGAAGGTTTTAAGCTTTTCTATCAGTTCTTCTTTTTTATGATCGTTTTCTGCCCTAGCAATCAGAGCCGTCATGGTACCTTTACCTTTGATGTCATTAAATTTTTCGAAAGAAGCATCTTCTATCGAATCAAATAAAACAACTTGACGCTCGATGTATTGGACCATTTTAAAAAGCAGGTCATGCCTTTCTTCATCAGATTTATCCGCCATTAACTCCTCAAAGAATTGACGGATTATCTCTTTTGGCGTTTTATTTTTTTGAAACCCACTTTGGCATGCCTCGGATAAGATAGGCAATAGTGTGCCCGTTCTGTATATTTGGTCAAAGGGCAGGTCTAAAAACAGACTGTTATAAATCGTGAAACGCTTTGCGACTTCAGTCTCGTATATGTTTGCCATGGTTGAAAAGGTTAAATTTATTCTTTGCAATATTTCAAAAATGCACATTTTTTTGTTTCTATGCATCAAAACGCTGGTATAATTTCACTACTAATTACCTCCCTCAATATATTTTGCTTACAATCAGTGGCTTATTAAAATTTCCAACTAACCATTGATGTAAAGGAGAATATAAGACCTGTCTAATCACATTATTTTTCGTATTTTAGGCTTTCGTTAAACAAACTCGTTAAATAATCGCTGATGTTGATTGCTGTAATTTCGGGATTTATTTTTGCTTTGGTGATCCCACTGATCATGGGCTGGCTGAAGCCTAAATCTACCATTTGGGCTGCTATTCTACCACTTTCCATTTTTGGGTATTTCCTTTCAAAACTACCCTTAATATTAGCAGGAGAGACCTTGAAGATGAGTTACCAATGGGTTCCGTCCATAGGTGTAAACCTGGACTTTTACCTTGATGGTTTATCCTACCTCTTTGTTTTACTGATCAGTGGAATAGGTTCCCTGGTTTTTATATACACCTCAGCTTATCTTAAAGGCCACCATTACCTAGACAGATTCTATGGATACCTATCCATGTTTATGGCCTCTATGCTTGGATTGGTATTGTCAGACAATATTTATACCCTTTTTATATTCTGGGAACTTACTAGTATAAGTTCCTTCTTTTTAATCGGGTTTAATAACGACAATCCTGATTCCAGAAAATCAGCAATAACAGCTTTGGCAGTGACTGGAATTGGTGGTTTGTTTTTGATGGCCGCAATGGTTGGCCTAGGTCATATTACAGAAGTGTATCAAATATCTGCTCTTGCACCTCTAGCAGAATCCATCCAATCAGATAGCCTTTATGGCTGGGTATTGTTTTTCTTATTTATTGCTGCATTTACTAAATCTGCTCAATTCCCCTTTCATTTCTGGCTGCCCGGAGCAATGAAAGCCCCTACACCTGTGTCCACTTACCTTCACTCCGCAACTATGGTGAAGGCGGGGATCTATTTACTTGCCAGGTTTACTCCCATCTTGGGAAATCATGAATGGTGGAACAGCACGCTTATTATTATTGGTGCCATTACCATGACTTATGCAGCCATTCATGCATTATTTAGGTTAGATCTTAAGGGCATATTGGCCTATTCCACCATTTCCGCACTGGGCATCTTGGTATTTCTAATTGGGCTTGGCACAAAAGAGGCTTTACTGGCTGCTTCCGTCTTCATTTTAGTTCACGCCTTATATAAGGCAACGCTATTTTTGGTCACAGGCATTATTGACCATGAAACTGGTACGAGAGACATTCGGCAACTTGGGGGTTTAAATAAAGTCATGCTTCCTGTGGGGATTGCCGCAATGCTCGCAGCCTTATCCAATGCAGGAATACCTCCCTCCTTCGGCTTCGTTGGGAAAGATTTAATTTATGACGCCACCCTTGGGATGGGTGATGTCGCCTGGTTACTCACCGGGTTGGCAATCTTCACCAATGCAGCCTTATTATTTGCAGGATTTTTGGCTGGTATAAAACCATTTGTTGGCAAGCTGCCTGAGAAATTCGAGCAACTACATCTTCCAGGCCCTGCCATGTATATCCCACCTTTATTGCTCGGGGTATTGGGTATTGTTTTTGGCCTTGCCCCAGGACTAATCGAAGGAAGTATCATAAGACCTACCGTTCAGGCAATTACTGGAGCTACACCTGATTTTCATTTAAAATTATGGCATGGCTTTAACCTGATCTTGTTATTAAGCGCTATTACCATTGGCTCCGGTACTCTTTTGTATTTTCTTTTGAAGCCCTCTGAAGGTCTGCTTGCAAAAGTGACCCGATTTGAAAAGGTTTCACCGCAATCAATCATTACATTAATAGCCAATGGTTTTGTTGCTATCAGTAGAAATTGGACCAAATTTTTCCAAAATGGTTATTTAAGGTTTTACCTGATTACCATTCTTTCCTTTTTATGTATTTTATTAGGATATCGTTTCTTCACAGGGGTAGAGTTGTATATTGATACTGCAAAACTTACAGATGTGACCTTATATGAAGCAATTGTAATCCTTATAATGGCCACTGCCATTTTCTTTACTGTCTTTTCCAAATCCCGCCTTACTGCAGTGGCTTCATTAGGTGTTGTTGGCTATTCCTTTTGCATGATATTCTTGTTTTATTCTGCACCGGACCTGGCCATGACTCAGTTTTCAATAGACACTTTGACAGTGATTTTATTTGTTTTGGTTTTATACAACCTTCCTAGGTACCTTGTCCTTCCCGACAACAATGATAAAATTAGGGATGGATTGTTGGCACTAGTATTTGGTACACTCATCAGTGTATTGACTTTAGAGGTAATGAACGAATCGGTCACCAAAGAGATCAGTGAGTATTATGCGAAGAACGCCTATATACTTGGAAAAGGTAAAAATGTTGTCAATGTGATCCTAGTAGACTTTAGAGGCTTTGATACCATAGTGGAAATAACGGTATTGGCAATAGCTGCTATCGGCGTATTTGGCCTTTTAAAACTCCATCTTAAAAGTACTGAAAAAGAATAATTATGAAAACCATCATTTTCAAGACTGCCTCGGTATACTTGCTTCCTTTATTATTACTCTTTTCCATCTTTATATTATTGCGTGGGCATTATTTACCAGGCGGTGGCTTTGTTGGAGGTTTGATGGCATCTATTGCTTTCGTAATCCATTCATTTGCCAATGGAATTGAGAAAACTAAAAACATCATGTCCATTCATCCTGGTTTTTTGATGCCAGTAGGGCTGCTCTTGGCCTTGGCCTCTGGTGCTCTGCCCCTGTTTTTTGGAGAATCATTTATGACCGGTCTCTGGATGGAGAATGCTGTTCCGGTAATTGGATCAGTTGGTACTGCCTTGTTCTTTGACACTGGCGTCTACCTTGTTGTTATTGGTGTCACCCTCACCATTATTTTCACCATATCAGAAGGTTTATAGTATGGAAATTTTATTGGTAATAATTATAGGGCTCCTATATGCCGCCGGCATCTACATGATGCTAAGAAGAAGTTTGGTTAAGCTGATTATCGGTTTAATTCTACTAGGTAATGGAGCCAATTTGTTGATATTTTTATTAGGAAAAATAGTTAAAGGGAAACCTCCTATTATCGCCTCTTCTGAGAAGATGTTGGGAGAAATATATGCCGACCCGGTACCTCAGGCACTAATCCTAACCGCCATAGTAATTAGTTTTGGACTACAGGCTTTTGCCATTATTTTAATCAAGCGTGCCTATAAAGTGGTTAAAACAGATGACTTGGACGAAATGAACGCAACCGACGAAGACTTATGAACAACCCTTACATTGTTTTACCGGTAATTTTACAGCTCTTCATCGCAATATTGCTGATGTTTTCTTGGAGCAGTAAGAATATTCAAAAGCTAATTTCTGTAACCGGATCTTTAATAGCCCTTGTAATAAGCTTATTACTTCTTATAAAAGTGGACAATGAAGGCATTCAGATCATGCAGGCAGGCGGATGGGAAGCTCCATTTGGGATTACATTCGTAGCGGATACCTTTAGTGCCCTTCTTGTATTACTTACAGCCATTGCTGGTCTGGCAGTCAGCGTGTACTCTGTTGGCAGTGTGAGAAATGCCCGTATCAAATTTGGGTATTTCCCTATATTTCACCTACTTATAATGGGATTAAGTGGTGCCTTCCTTACGGGAGACATCTTTAATCTCTATGTTTGGTTTGAGATCATCATTATCTCTTCTTTTGTGCTGCTTACAATTGGCGGTGAAAAAGCCCAAATAGAAGGTGCCATTAAATATGTCACCATGAACCTATTGGCCTCAGTCATATTCCTTACCGCCATCGCTATACTGTATGGGTTAACCGGAAGTTTGAACATGGCCGATCTTTCTCTTAGGGTGGCAGAAATTGAAAACAGAGGTTTGGTCAATGTCACGGCCATATTATTCCTTGTTGGTTTCGGGATCAAATCAGCTGTGTTTCCGCTTTATTTTTGGTTACCTGCTTCCTACCATACTCCACCGCCAGCCATTTCCGCCATCTTTGGAGGCTTACTTACTAAAGTAGGTGTCTATGCCTTGCTAAGGGTATTTACCCTGATTTTCATTCCTGACACTTTCCTATCCACGGTGATTATGGTCATAGCGATCTTAACCATCCTATCAGGAGGAATTGGGGCATTGATTCAAAATAATATTCGAAAGGTCTTTAGCTACCTCATCATCTGCCACATCGGTTTTATGCTTGCAGGACTAGGCGTGTACAGCACCTTAGCCATTGCAGGTGCCATATTTTATCTGGTACATGATATCATTGTTAAAACCAACCTTTTTATGGTTAGTGGGTTGATTTTCAAATTCAAGGGCACCTATTCCATGCGTTTACTAGGAGGCTTTTATAAAGAGCATCCAAAGATGAGTCTTTTAATGGCTATACCCCTCTTTTCATTGGTAGGTATCCCACCTTTATCAGGCTTTTGGGGCAAACTATTAATGATTCAGGGAGCCATCGATCAATCAAATATTTTAGTGGTGATTTTCATAATCTTGGGAAGTTTCCTTACCTTATTCATTATAGCACGATTGTGGTCAGAGGTATTCTGGAAAGATGGCCCTGTATTACCAGAGAAAAAACACATCAAATATTACAATGCTTTGAAACCTCTGAAAAGAAAAGCAATGGTCGGCGCAATTGTTTTCCTATCTCTAATTTCTTTGGGAATAGGCTTTGGCGCAGAATGGGTAATGCGATTATCAATAAAAATCGCAGAGAACCTAATGGATCCTACCCTATATATTCAAGCAGTTTTGGGCAATTAATTCAATAGAAAAATGATAAAAACCAGGTTTCTTAGTAACCTATTGCTTTCCTTTATCTGGCTGGCAGTGACAGGTACTTTCTCTTTTGTTAATTTCGTATTTGGATTTACGTTAAGCTTTTTTCTATTGTGGCTTATATCCAGGGACGAGCACAATAACCGTTACCTCTCCAGAGGACCAAAACTGGTAGCTTTTATCTTCTTCTTCTTGTATGAATTGGTCAAAGCCAATTTACAGGTGGCTTATGATGTAAGTACCCCCAGCTATTTTATGAAGCCTGGAATCATTAAAATCCCGCTGGATGCCAAAACAGATGTGGAAATAACCTTACTGGCAAACCTTATAACCCTGACCCCCGGAACATTGAGTCTGGATGTTTCTGATGACCGAAAAGTACTTTACGTACATGCCATGTATGTAAAAAATAAAGAAGCCTTTATTGCTGATATAAAAAATGGATTTGAACGTAAACTTTTGGAGATATTGAGATGAGTGTATACGACTTCCTATACTATATAATACTTCCTGTTTTGGCCATTTCAACCTTACTTATATTTATTAGGTTTCTAATAGGCCCTACACTTTCAGACAGAGTGGTAGCACTTGATCTATTGCTTACTACTGGTATTGGTATCATTACAATTTATAGTATATATACTGATCAGCCGGCGTTTCTTGATATTGCCATGATCATGGCACTGATCGCCTTTTTAGGCACCGTTGCCTTTTCTTATTATTTAGATAAAAGAGAGAAAAATGAATGATTACCTGATCATAATATTGAGTGCTCTAGGAGCATTGTTCATATTACTTGCCGCAGTAGGGGTTATTCGCATGCCTGATCTTTATTTGCGAATTTCAGTAACCACCAAAGCGGCTACTTTAGGCATTGGCTTGCTGTTAATTTCTGCTGCTATTTATTTTAATGAAATAGGGATTACCTCCAGAGTGTTGGCTATCATAACTTTCATTTTATTAACGGCCCCAGTAGGTGCACACATGATAGGTAGGGCATCCTATTTTTCAGGTGTGAAATTATGGTCAAAATCAAAAGAGGATGACCTTAAAGGAAAGTACCACCCTAAAACGCATGAGTTGGCCAGTGGCATGGACGAAATCAAAGAAAAAAATGAAAGTAAAAAATCTATTTAATAGCAGCTTACTAATGCTGTGCATTGCTTGCGGAACAGCCAACAATGAAAAAAAAGAAATGAAAGTCAAAGAGACCTCACCTACATATAAGTTCTTGCTAGGAACCTATACCAATTCTCCAGAACAGGGCATTCACCTGATGGAATTTGATCCGGAGGCTGGAGAAATAAAAATCCTTTCTTCTGCTTCAGACCCTGACAATCCATCTTTTGTCATTGCAAATAAAGCACAGGACCGCGTATATGCAGTGGAAGAAACCGCCGGAGACGATGGGGGAAAAGTAGGTGCTTTCAGTCTTATTGATGGAAAGCTAAAGAAATTAAACACTGTCAAGGCGGAAGGTAAATCTCCTTGCTACATTGCCTTGGATCCTAGTGAAGCCTTTGTCGTAGCGGCCCACTATTCATCAGGTGATTTTTCAATAATCCCTGTCGCTGAAGATGGGCAGCTTGAGACTGTCGTTCAAGTAATCGCACATAAGGGAAGTAGTATTATTTCCAATAGGCAAGCAGAACCCCACGTGCATTCTTCAATATTCAACCCTAAGGACGGCAACTTATTCATAGCTGATCTAGGTACGGATGAAGTAGTCGTATATGACTTCGATAGCAAAGAGGAAAAACCGTTAAACCCAGAACCAATATTCAGCTTAAAAGTAACTCCAGGAGCTGGACCAAGACACATGGTGTTCAATGATGCCGGTGACATGCTTTATCTGGTACATGAGATCTCTGCAGAAGTTGGCGTTTATGCCTACAATGGTGGAGAATTGAAGCATATTGCCACACATAAACTCACAGAAGACAGTTTTGAAGGTAAGGTAGGAGCTGCTGAAGTAAGGCTAAGCCCGGATGGGAAATTCTTGTATGCTTCTAATCGTGGAGATGCCAACGAAATAATAGCCTTTAAAGTCATAGAAGGAGGTGATTTGGTTCATGTACAAACCATTTCTTCCGGAGGAAAATCGCCAAGAAATTTCAATATTACCCTAGACGGAAAGTACCTGTTAGCTGCCAATCAAGGTTCGAATACCATCCTTGTCTTCGAAAGAGACATGGAAACTGGTGAAATAAAACCCACCGATATACAAACAGAAATACACAAACCCGTTTACATCAACTTCTTACCCTAATACCTGGGTAAGAACCTTGATATTTTCTTGAATCAATTCTTTTCTTTAATTTTGAGGCGATTTTGAGAAAAACAACAAATAGTGAACTTAGTAAATATAAAAACATGCTGGCAACTAGTGGGCTGAAATACAATTGCTTATTAAACAGGAGAGAAACAGAAAAGGCAATAGACCTTATCAAAACAAAATTTCCTGCATTGATGTCTGAAAAGTTGAACCTATTCAAAGTGTCTTGTCCACTAGTGATAATGGATGGTACAGGAATTAACGATGATTTGAGTGGTGCAGAACGTCCAGTGAGGTTTCCAATAAAAAATCAAGCCGATGCTCCTGCGGTAGTCGTTCAATCACTAGCGAAGTGGAAAAGATGGCAATTAGCTGAACTTGAGACGGAAAATGGAGAAGGCATTATAACTGATATGAGGGCCTTAAGACCAGATGAAGATTACTCACCTCAACATTCTCTTTATGTCGACCAATGGGATTGGGAGCAAAAAATCAGTGATTCAGATAGGAGTCTGGAATACTTAAAAGAAGTGGTGGAAAGTATTTATGGTATCTTTCAAGAATTGGAAACAAACATTTCCGCTATTTTCCCTGAGATTTCTCCAATTTTACCAGAGAAAATTAAATTCATTCAGGCAGAAGACCTTTTACAAGAATTTCCGGGCTTAACAGCAAAAGAAAGAGAATACCAGGCTTGCAAAGCCCACGGTGCTGTTTTCCTTATTGGCATAGGAGATGAATTAAGTAATGGTGAAAAACATGATGGTCGAGCGCCGGATTATGATGACTGGAGTAGTTTCAACTCAGAGGGATATAAAGGATTAAATGGAGACATTCTAGTTTGGAATCCCTTACTTGAAAACTCATTCGAGCTTTCTTCTATGGGAATAAGAGTAAACGCAGCAACTTTAGCCCACCAATTAAAAGTTTCAGGCGAAGAACAAAGAAGCGCTTTATTTTTCCATAAAAAATTACTGAACGGAGAATTACCTCAAAGCATAGGTGGAGGAATTGGTCAATCTAGAACTTGCATGTTTTTGCTAAGGAAAAAACATATAGGTGAAGTGCAATCTGGAATATGGCCCGAAAATGAAGTTCAAAAGTGCTTGGAAGAGGGCATAGAATTGATGAAATAATAATCCTATAAAAGGGTTGAATCTTAATGTTTATGCCAAAAGTATGGCCACAACATTTTATGCAATCTTTTAATTCCTGAAAATAAATTTATTCAAGAGTTTTATTTGCGAAAAGAATTCTTATCTTTACCCCAGTAAATACAATCAATTAATATTATTATGAACACAGGAAAAGTAAAATTTTTTAATGAATCCAAAGGATTCGGTTTTATTATCGATGATGAATCATCAAAAGAGTATTTTGTGCATGTCTCTGGACTTATCGACGAAATCAGAGAAGACGATGACGTATCCTTCGACCTTAAAGAAGGAAGAAAAGGTCTGAATGCAGTGAATGTGAAGGTAGTTAACGCATAACATAACATTGACATCAGTAGTGAAAAGCAGCCTTAAAGGTTGCTTTTTTTTTGTCTATACTTTTTCTAATTATGGTTTGGTACATTATCTAAACTATCTCAAAATCTTCGAAAAGTCTTTGGTCCTACTTAAACAGGACAAAACATACCAAACCATACATACTAATTATTCGCTGATTACCAACTTCCCAGATTGTATTCTTCCCTTAATAGTGACATCAGCATCGTTATTAACATACAGATCGTCACTACTAGATTGATCTCCAATGCTTAGCCTGCCACTACCTACATTAAAGTCAAAATTGAAATTTTTCAGAGAAGAGGTGGTGTTTACATTCATATAACCTGAAGAAGCGGACAAATTGGTTGCTGCACCTATACCACATTTTTTAGCTTCTAACATTCCTGAAGAAAGACTTATTTCACCTAAACGAGTAACGTTATTGAGGTCTGCCTTACCAGAACTCATACTACCTGAAAGTAGTCCCTCAATATTAGACAATACAACCATCCCGCTAGATCCTCTAAATTTAACATCCCCCTTCATACCTTCCAATGTGCCCATACCTGATGACACTTCCATATTTAATCCGCCTTCAATATTTTTCAACTCCAGTTTGCCTGATGATATTTTAACTTTTAAATCTGGAGATTTCAAATTCCTTCCTACAATCTTACCCGAACTTCCATGTAATACAATGTCATCATTACTAACATTGATAACTTCCAAGGTTCCAGATGAATTGTTAATGTTAACGGCCATGTCCACTGGACCAGTGAGGCTTATATAGCCTTTTACATTTAAAGATGAGAAAAAAGAACCATTGTTACCAGATTCAAAATTAATATTCAATTCATCTTCTACCCTTCTAACAATTACCCCTTCCATTTCAGCGTCACTTGCTTCCACAAAAGCTTCTATGTTTACACTTCTTGTATCCTCTCCACCAATATAACTGATTTCAAGAGCACCACCATTTACATTCACCTTGGTAATCCCATCGTAGGAATTCTCCATATCTGTGATTGTTTCCATAGGCAATGGATTACAACCAAATGGCACCCCTGAAAAACCAATTAAAACAAAGACAAATAATAATGGATACCTACTCATCTTTTTTAGATTTAAAGTCATTGCTTAAAGCTAACAAGGATAGGGTTTCTTGCGCCATTTTAATATTGTATTCGTAGGTAAGACTTTTGTAATTAACCAAGTCCACTATGGTACCCACAAAACATAAACCCACGGTAAATAAGTATAGGATTCCAAGACCAATTTGCCCCAAAATAAACCTATGTAGTCCAGCAAAACCGAAGAACCCAATTAGTGTCAAAATTAAAATCATTTGACTATCCTTTCTTCTGGCCCTGTAAACTTGTGCAAATAGACCTGCCTGTTCTTCAGTCATGTCCTTCAATATTCCCTGAATATAACCCAATTCCATACCTTCCAATTCTGGTAGGTGTCTCAATACATTTGCCATAATTTCTTTTTTATTTTTAGTTTACTTAATTCAATAATTCTAAATAAAATAACACCAACCCCAAACCAACCAAGTGGATGGTGAGTCCATGAACTAGTGAAATCCCCATGCATAAAATAATGCATGGATCGACCTATCCCACAGCCTGGACACCAGGTAAACCCTAAATTATCCAATGGGCATAGACTAAAAGTATGCGCCGACGCTCCACCAAAAGCATACAAACCAATTAGTGCAAGTAGCCATACAATTAATTCCAAAGTTGGGGATTGGTTGACTTTCATACCAATGAATATACGAATAGAATGCCAGTTATTAAATATAACATTGAAGCGAATAGAGGGCTATTTATTATAAGGAAGTGTTCGATTCAGATACAAATAATGTTCATTATCGTACATAATTCAAGCTGAGATTTAGAAAAATTGATCCTTAGATCCATGGCACTTTTATGGAATAGGAATTGTGCTAAAATTGCTAATGATTCCAAGGAGCATTTTGTACATTAGAAAATTAATTGATCCATCAAAACTATGTTTAAATTGAATATGTTCGGCGGCACAAATAAACTTTATAGTCTTTTTATAATAGTGTTTTTTTCCCTTTCTATATCCTATGGTTATGCCCAGGAGTCAACGGATTTATTTTTAATCCAGGCAAAAAAAAGTTTATTTGGTTTTAAAATCTATCCAGAAACGGTGAAAAAAATCACTAAAGGGAATAATTATGACAACCAGCCTACTTTTATAAATAAAAGCCAATTCGTATTTACCTCACAGGCTGAATCTGGTTATACTGATATTATAATGTACAACCTGGTCAAAGGCAAATTTACTAACATGACCAGAACTTCGGATAAAAGTGAATACTCTCCGGACATTACGAGTTGCGGTAAATACATCTCTGCGGTAACAGTGGAAAAAGACAGTACGCAGCGATTATGGTTGTACCCTATAAACTTGGGAGAGCCTGAAGTGCTTTATGATGACATCAAGCCCGTGGGTTATTATGGTTGGCATGGAGAGACTGCCGCGTTGTTTCAACTGGGAACACCAAACCGATTGGTCTATCCCTATAGCAGAGAGGATATATTTGAATTAGCGCAAAACCCAGGGCGTTGTATCAAGCCTCGTCCAGGGACTGACGAAATCGTTTACCTCGACAAAAATACCAACATAGTCTCAGATGGCAGAGAAAGCTATGAAATAAGAGCTTTCAATGTGGAAAGTAGACAATCAACAACTATAGGTATATCTCTTGGGAATGCTCAAGATTTTTTTTGGTTGGACAAGAACAATCTAATAATGGCAAGGGATAATTCCATCTACCTTAAAAACATCAGCAAAGGTACAGATTGGGAAGAAATAGCTTTCATTGATATGCCCGGATACCAAAACATTAGCAGAATAGCTTTAAGTCCAGATAACAAAAATTTGGTCATTGCGATGGAGCCAGCAAATTAAATGGGATTTATAATCTCCAACAAATAGATCTAAAACTATTTGAAGTCACAATTATGAAAGCATTAACTGAATTAACTTTCAAATTAACATCTGAAGGCATCCATTTACTAGAAATAAATTCACTTTTCAATTAATGAAAAAACTGTAGGGTTTTATAATATGCTTGGCAATGGTTTTATTGCCGTCTTTGCATTAGTTGGGTCGGGCATAATTGCTATTATTAGTGCCTTCAAAACCGTTCCAATCATTGAAATTGGTGTGAATAATAAAACCTATAAACTTCGGATTGTAAAGAGTCCAAATAAATTAGAAGAGCTGTTGAAATTTTTGATGCGCAACAAAATAGAAGACCTTCAGCAATAAGGTTACTTTATTCCGCACGGAAAAGAACCTTTCAGTAAGTTTTTTCAATTAAATGGAATGTTGAAATTGATTTAGCAGTATCACAAATACTATGGTATCCCCATCTTGTACTTAACAAAAGTAAGCTCTAGGTGTAGATTGCCTCTACGCCTTTTTATTCTTGTGCTCTATAATTATCATAAAATAAATCTTCAATAGCTACATGATTATAGTAACACTGTATTCCTGCTGTATATAGAGCCATATACGGATTCCGTGCTTGGTAGAGATTACCTTATCAATAGTGATTCTGGCAGTTAAACCTAGCTTATACAGTAAGTAATGAGCCCTTGTGTGAGCACCTCACTTTTAAAAACTGGAGTATTGTCTAGGTTTATTTACAAAATAGGCAAAAAAAAGACCCGTAGAATGATCTACGGGTCTGTAATAATGAA